>Ga0114129_10002456_pt1 | contig 25728 bp, 24 predicted proteins | sample RhiMetdeltSRZDD1_FD_80071 | JGI IMG/M metagenome (GOLD analysis project Ga0114129, IMG submission 80071) | Populus rhizosphere microbial communities from Tennessee, USA - Rhizosphere MetaG P. deltoides SRZDD1 (version 2) (version 2) | ecosystem: Host-associated > Plants > Roots > Rhizosphere >...
TATCCGCTGCCCGAGGCGCAGCTCGACCGGTTCATGGTGCGCGTGTCGCTGGGCTACCCGAACGCGGAGGACGAGGCCGAGATGCTGAGTGAGCATTCGGTGAGCGACCGCGTGCTCGATCTCGAGTCGGTGTCGGAGGTTGCCGAGGTCGTGGCCGCACAGGACGCGTGCCACCGCATACACGCGAGCGACGCGCTCCGCCGTTATGTGGTGTCGGTGCTCGACGCGACCCGAAACGACAAGCGCACCGAGCTGGGAGGCAGCCCGCGCGCCGGGCTCATGCTGCTGAAAGCGGCGAAGGCCAACGCCGCGCTCGACGGGCGCGATCACGCGTTGCCGGACGACGTCCAGGCGCTCGCCGAGGCGGTGCTCGCACACCGCCTCCTGCTCGTACCCGAGGCCGTTGGCTCGGCGTCCGCGGAAATCGTGCGCGACGCGCTCGACCGCGTACCGGCGCTGTAGGCCGCGATGGTGCGCGTCGCCGGGATACTTGCCCTCGGCGCGGCACTGACTGCGACGGCCGCGACGTTCGGATCGCCGTCGCTCTATGTCCCCGGAATCGCGCTGATGATGCTCGCGGTCAGCGCGGCAGTATGGGTTGCCGGCGCGGCCAGCGGCGCGTCACTCGAGCGACGCACCGGCCCGGCGACCGTCGAGGAGGAGCATCAGTGGCCCGTCGAGGTGACCGCCGAGGCAGGCCTCTTCCCGGCTCCGGGGGGCGAGTTGGTCGAGCCGCTCGTACGCGGCTCGCTGCCGATGGCCGGTCGAAGAGGCCGGCGGATGCGCGTCGCCGTGACGTTCGAGCGACGGGGCAGGCGGCGGCTCGGGCCGGCGCGGCTCGTGATCAGCGATCCGCTGGGCTTGGTCGAACGGCGACTCGAAACGCCCCCGGGCGACGAGGTCCTGGTCCTGCCTCGGATCGAGCCGGTCATCGCCGGCGGCCGCGGCGAGGCCGCGGTGGCCGAGTCGGCGTCGGGCGGGCGGCCTGCGGAGGTGGCGGCCGAGATCGAGATGGAGTCGCTGCGCCCGTACCGCGAGGGTGCGCCGGCATCGCGCATCCACTGGCCGACCGTCGCGCGCGTGGGAACGCTGATGGAGCGCCGGCTGCTCGCTGATTCGGACGCGCAGCCACTCGTCGTCGTCGACCCGACGCAGCCGGCGAGCGAACTTGCGCTCGACATGGCTGTCCGTGCTGCGGCGTCACTGTGCGTCCACCTCGCGCGGGCAGGCGGTTGCTCTGTCCTCCTGCCTGGCGACCGGCGGGCGGTGGACCTCGCGCCCGACCTCGGCGGCTGGCCCGGCCTGCATGCGCGGCTTGCGCTGGTCGAGCCCGCCATGGGCGCCCCGGCGGCGCGGCTGCAGGGCAGGCGCGGCGCGGTCTTCTGGATCACGGCGCGGCAGGGCTTGCCACGCGGGCTGGAGCGAATCCACGCGCAGCGGTATCTCGTCAGCCCGAGCGTGATGCGCGGTGAAGGCGCATTCACGGTCGCGGGCTGCGGGGCGACGCCACTCGGGCGCGGCGCGCGGAGGGCGGCGTGAGCATGACGAGGTCGCTTCGAACCGTTGCGCTCGAGCTGGCGACGTTCGCCGCGCTCGCCTGGTACACGGCGGCGCACTGGGCGAGCGGTCTGGTGGCGGACGCGCCGGGAGGCCGCGTGTTCGCTTGTGTCCTGATTGCGGTTGCGGTTGGCGTCGTTCTTACCCTCGCCGACGCAGCACCCAGGGCGCAGGCATGGGCCCTGCGCGTCGGCGGCATTCTCGCCGGGCTCGGGGCGAGCTTCGTCACCATCGGGCTGGACGCCAAATATCTCGCCCCCGCGCACTGGGACGAGCTGGGCGATGGACTCGATCGCGGCTTCACGGCGCTCGGCTCCGCGCAGTGGCCATACGGCGGAGCGGAGCCGTGGGCCACGCTCGCGCTGTTGCTCGCGATCCCGCTGGTACTGACGGCTGCCGCCGCATTCGCGTTCTGGCCCGGCAGGTCGCTCCGTGCGTTCGCGGTGGTTCTGCTCGTCGCCCTGTTCGCCTTCGCGGTAACCGAGCACCGGTTCGAGGGCGAGCTCGGGCGCGGGGTTGGCCTCCTGTTCTTCGCAGCGGCGTGGCTCTGGCTCCCACGCATGCCGGAACGTGGGGCGCGTACCGCCACCGCCGCGGCGGGTGCGGTTCTCGTTGCATGCGTCGCGGCGCTGCCGGCCGCGGCGACGTACGACGACCGCGACCCGTTGATCGATTACCAATCGTGGAACCCGTTCGCCGCGCATGCGACGACGCGTTTCGACTGGTCGCACGATTACGGCCCGATCGACTGGCCGCGTGACGGAACGACCCTGATGTACGTCAAGGCGACGGAGCGCAACTACTGGAAGCTCGAGACGCTTGGTGCATTCGTCGAGGACCACTGGGTGCGGTCCGGCTTCGGCCGGGGCAACAACCCGATCCTGCCGGAGCCCTACAACGTCGCTTCGGAGACCGACCTTCGGGTGACGATCGCCGACCTCGACACGGACGTGATCCCGATAGCGGGCACCGCGCTCGAGATCACGGGCGTCGACTCGGGCGTGCTGCCGACCGAGGATGGGACGGTCGAGGCGCTCGAGGAGCGGCCTGAAGAGGGCGACACCTATTTCGTCAATGCGTACGTCCCGAACCCGACGCCGCGCGAGATGCGCGACGCACCGCCCGAGGTACCGAACGCCTTACTCGAGTACACGGAGGTAGGACACCTGGCGCCGGCGTATGACCGCGTGGCGGACCTCGCGGCGAGGCTTGCGCGTGGGCAACCCACCACGTACGACGTCGTGCGGGCCGTGCAGGAGCACCTCCGGACCGAGTACGGCTACAACGAGCGCCCTCCTGACCGGAGATACCCTCTGCCGGCGTTCCTCTTTAGGGACCGAATCGGCTACTGCCAGCACTTCTCCGGCGCAATGGCCCTGATGCTGCGCACGCTCGGCATCCCGGCCCGCGTCGCCGCTGGCTTCACACCCGGGTCCTACAACGCCGACACGAAGGAGTACCGCGTGCGCGACCTCGATGCGCACTCGTGGGTCGAGGTCTGGTTCGAGGGGATCGGGTGGGTCCCGTTCGATCCCACGCCTTCGGTTGCGCCGGCGGAGGCGCAGTCGGACGCGAATGCCGCGTCAGCCTCCGGCGGCCCCGCCGCCGCCGGCGAGGTGCCGGACGCCCCCGCTGCGCCGGACACGGCGTCGCCCGCGGACGGCGGGCGCGCCGAGGGAGGGGCGCATTCGGGCGGGGCCGTCCTCGAGACCTGGATGGCGTTCGCTGCGATCGCGCTGCTCGCGGTCGCCGGCCTCGCCGCTCTGGGTGTACGCCGACTGCTGCCCCATCGCAGCGGGATGGAGGCGGAGGAGGCCGAGATCGCGGCGCTGCGGCGCGTGCTTTCACGGGCCGGCGAGCCTGCCGCGTCGCGGTTGACGCTGCAGCAGCTCGAGTGTCGGCTCGAGCGTGCCGCCGACCCCGCGGCCACGCGGTACCTGCGCATGCTGCGCGAACGGCGTTACGGCCCGCACGGGGGGCGGATGCCCGACGGCGCTGCACGCCGCCATCTCCGCCGTGCGCTCGTACGCGGGCGCGGGGTGCGCGCGCGGGTGGCAGCGCTCGTGGCAATGCCGCCGCCTTTGTTTAGACGAGGTTGAGGCTCCGTTCCTATAACCCCGGGCGTGAGCGGTTCCCGGACTCCGTATCTCCTCTCCGGACTCATCGGTGGCCTCATCGCCGTCGTGCTCGGCGCGGTCCTGATCGCGACCGACATCATCGACACCGGAGACACGACGCGTGAAGTCGTTCGCCAAGCGCCGCTTACGCGCCCGGCCGCCGACACCGACGAGGGGCTGACCGTCAGCGACATCTACGACCGTGACGGTCCCGGGGTCGTCTTCATCCAGAGCGACATCAAGTCGCAGAGCACGTCGCCGTTCGGGCTGCCCGACCAGGGCGGCGGGATCGCCACCGGCTCCGGCTTCGTGCTGGACAAGGACGGCTACATCCTCACGAATGCACACGTCGTCGAGGACGCGCGCGAGGTCGGTGTCCGCTTCACCGAGGAGAGCGATCTCGTCAAGGCACAGGTCGTAGGCGCGGACCTTTCGAGTGACCTCGCCGTGCTGAAGGTGAACCCGGACGATGCTCCGAAGCTCGTGCCGCTGAAGCTCGGCGACTCGGCCGACCTGCATGTTGGTGACCCGGTGATCGCGATCGGCAACCCGTTCGGCTACAGCCGGACGGTCACCACCGGGATCGTCTCGGCCCTCCAGCGCCAGATCACGGCGCCGAACAACTTCCAGATCGACAACGTCGTCCAGACCGACGCGTCGATCAACCCCGGCAACTCGGGCGGCCCGCTGATCGACTCGCACGGCGAGGTGATCGGGATCAACTCGCAGATCGCGACCGGCGGCTCGAGCGGGTCGGTGGGTATCGGGTTCGCGATTCCCGTCAACACCGCCAAGGAGATCGTGCCCCAGCTCGAGGACGACGGCGAGGTCGAGCGTCCCTACCTCGGGGTCACGACGACGACGGTCACCGAGCAGCTCGCCCACGACCTCAACCTGCCGGTGGACCAGGGCGCGCTGGTGCAGGAGGTCGTGCCCGGCGGGCCCGCCGACAAGGCCGGCTTGCGCGGCGGCCGGACGGCACTCGCCGAGGGCCTGAAGGTGGGCGGTGACGTCATCGTGAAGGTCGACGGCAAGGACATCCAGCAGAGCGCGGACGTCGCCGACGCGATCCTCGACGACGATCCAGGCGACACCGTCACGATCGAGTACTTCCGCGGCGACGAGCGCAAGAGCGTCGACGTCGAGCTGGGCAAGCGCCCACAGGGCCTCGACGCCAGCGGCCAGTCCCAGGGCGGCGAGCAGTCGCCTGACGAGGGGCTTCCCTTCCCGCTTCCATAAGACGTTTGCGACCATAGGTCGCATGACCCGCGTCAAGGTCTGCGGCATCACCAACTTCGACGACGCGCAGCGTGCCGTCGACCTCGGGGCATGGGCGATCGGGCTGATCTTCCACGAGCCGAGCCCGCGCGCGTGCGCGCTGCCTGACGCCGAGGACATCGGAGGGCGGTTGAAGCGCGCGCCGGTCGAGGTGACCGGCGTGTTCGTCAACCGGCCGCTCGACGAGGTGGCGGCGATCGCGGACGCGTGCTCGCTCTCGCTCTTGCAGCTCCACGGCGACGAAGGCCCCGCGTACTGCGACGAGGCCGCGCGCCGGACCGGCTGCAAGGTGATGAAGGCGGTGCAGGTGCGCGACAAGTCGTCGCTCACGAGCCTGCGGCCGTACCACGTCGACTACTGGATGCTGGACGCGCACCACCCGGAGCTGCGCGGCGGCACCGGGACGACCTTCGACTGGAGCCTGACAGGCAAGCGGCATCGCGTTCCGATCGTCCTCTCGGGTGGGCTCACGCCCGAGAACGTCGGCGAGGGGATAGCCGCGACGGGGCCGTTCGCGGTCGACTCGGCGAGCGGCACCGAGGCCGAGCCGGGGCGCAAGGACCCGGCGAAGCTCGAAGCGTTCTTCCGCGCCGTCGCACAGGCCGACGAGCGGGCGGCTTCCGCGATGGCGGGATGGGCGTGAGCGCTGTTGAGCGGAGGTTCGGCCCGTATGGGGGCCGGTACGTGCCCGAGACGCTCATCCCTGCGCTCGACGAGCTCGAGGCCGCGTGGATCTCGGCGCGCGACGACCCCGCGTTCGAGCAGGCGCTCGACGGCCTGCTGCGCGACTACGTCGGCCGGCCGAGCCCGCTCTACCTGGCGAAGGGGATCTCCGAGCGCGTCGGCCGCGATGTGTGGCTGAAGCGCGAGGACCTCAATCACACCGGCGCCCACAAGATCAACAACGCGATCGGCCAGGCGCTGCTCGCCAAGCGGATGGGCAAGCCGCGCGTGATCGCGGAGACGGGCGCCGGCCAGCACGGCGTCGCGTCCGCGACCGCGTGCGCGCTGCTCGACCTCGAGTGCGTCGTCTACATGGGCACCGAGGACATGCGGCGGCAGCGTCCGAACGTCGAGCGGATGCGGCTCCTGGGAGCGCAGGTCGTCGGCGTCGAGGCCGGTGCGCGGACGCTGAAGGAGGCCGTGAGCGAGGCGATCCGCGACTGGGTCGCGAACGCCGCCAACACGCACTACATCATCGGGTCCGCGGTCGGGCCGGCGCCCTATCCGGCGCTCGTGCGCGACCTCCAGCGCGTCATCGGCGACGAGGCTCGCGCGCAGGCGCTCGAGGTGACGGGCGCACTGCCCGCGCGCGTGACGGCATGCGTCGGCGGCGGGTCGAACGCGATTGGGACGTTCACCGCGTTCGTCGACGACAAGGACGTCGAGCTGGTCGGCGTCGAGGCGGCCGGCGACGGGCTCGACACTGCCCGCCATGGCGCGTCGCTGACTGCCGGCGCGACGGGCGTCCTGCATGGCTCGATGTCGTCCGTGCTCCAGGACGAGGAGGGCCAGATCCTCGAGGCGCACTCGATCTCCGCCGGGCTCGACTATCCGGGCTCGGGGCCGGAGCTCGCGCAGTTGCGCGACGCCGGCCGGGTCCGGTTCGTCGCCGTTACCGACGAGCAGGCGGTGAGCGCCTTCCGCGAGACGTGCCGGCTCGAGGGCATCATCCCCGCCCTCGAATGCTCACACGCGATCGCGTGGCTGTTCGCCGAAGGCGCGGCGGACGGCTCGCCCGGCTACGACCTGCTCACGCTCTCGGGCCGCGGCGACAAGGACCTCGCCGAGGTACTCGGACTCGACGAGTGACGACCGGCGTAGAGAGGATCGCCGCCGCATTCGGCGGCCACGGCCGCACGGCGGCGCTGATGCCGTACCTCATGGGCGGCTACCCGAGCGTCGCGGCGTCGGTCGAATGCGGCGTCGCCGCGGCCGAGGCCGGCGCGGACCTGATCGAGCTCGGGGTGCCGTTCTCGGACCCGCTCGCGGACGGCCCGGTGATCCACGCGGCCGGGACGGAGGCGTTGCGGAGCGGGGTGCACGTTCACGACGTGCTCGGTGTCGCGCACGAGATCTCCGTCCAGGTGCCCGTTGTGCTGATGGTGTACTCGAACCCGATCCTCAAGCGCGGCGCCGAGCGGTTTGCCGACGAGGCGGCAGCGGCCGGCGCGGCGGGCCTGATCGTCCCGGACCTGCCGTTCGACGAGGCCGGCGCCGTGCGCGATGCCTGCGACGCGGCCGGCCTCGCGCTCGTGCCCCTGGTCGCGCCGACCACCACGCCCGAGCGGCTCGCGGAGATCGGCCGCGACGCGCGCGGGTTCGTCTACACCGTCTCGCTGTCGGGCACGACCGGCGAACGCGATGCACTCGCGCCCGAGCTGGAGGGCACCGTGAACCGCGTCCGCGACGCCACCGACGTCCCCGTCGCGGTCGGCTTCGGCATCTCGACCGCCGAGCACGCCCGCCACGTCGGCGCGATCGCGGACGGAGTGATCGTCGGCAGCCGGATCGTCCGCGCGGCGGGCGAGGGCGGGGCGGAGGCAGTCGGCGCCGTGGTCACGGAATTGGGCACGGGCCTGGAGTAGGCTGCGGGTATGGCCACTGAAGCGAAGGTTCGCACTCCTGAAGAGACAGTCCGCTCCTACTTCGACGCCGTCATCGCGCGCGACCCGGAGGGAATGGCCGAGCACTGGGCCGAGGACGGGATCGAGGAGATCTTGCCCGTCGGCATCTTCCGCGGGCCGGAGGAGGTCAAGGCCTGGTTCACCGAGATGTTCACGGCGGTGCCGGACTTCGACATGACGCTCGACCGCGTGCTCGCACACGAAGACGACGTGCTCGTTCAGTGGCGCGTGACCGGCACGTTCACGGGTGGTCCCCTGATGGGCATCGAGCCGACCGGCCGCCGGATCGAGATGCGCGGCCTCGACTGGCTCGAGGTCAAGGACGAGAAGGTCGTCCGCAACACCGCGTTCTCGGACGGCATGGCGCTCGCGCGCGGGATGGGGTTGATCCCACCGCAGGACTCGGCCGCGGAAAAAGCGATGTTCACCGCCTTCAACGCCTTCACGAAGGCGCGTGGCGCCGTCTCTGACGTACTGTCCCGCTAGATGCCGATTCTCGTCGCCTTCACGATCGGGATGGTCTGGTGGGTCTGCGCCTGGGCGCTGGGCGTGAAGTCCTTCGACGCGTTCATGCTCACGGCGCTGATCGTCGTGGTCGCCGCCGCCTGGTACGTCGCCCGGCCGTACGTCCAGAGCTTCCTGGGCCGCGGCGAGCAGGTCGGCTAGCCGAAGAACGCCTCCGCCACGGCGAAGTCGTCGGGCGGGACGGTCTTGAGCGACGACACGGCGTCCGCCAGCGGGACGAGCTCGATCGTCGCGCCGCGCAGCGCGGTCATCGTGCCCCAGCGGCCCTCGCTCGCCGCGTCGATCGCGGCGATTCCGCAGCGGGTCGCGAGCACACGGTCGAACGCCGTCGGCGTGCCGCCGCGCTGCACGTGGCCGAGCACGGTCGCGCGTGTCTCGAAGCCCGTCCGCGCCTCGACCTCGCGCTCGAGCACCTGTCCGATGCCGCCGAGACGCTCGTGGCCGAACTCGTCCTTGTCGCCGCTCAGGGTCGCGATTGTTCCCTCCCGCGGCGTCGCTCCCTCGGCGGCGACGATGATCGAGAAGTAGCGCCCGCGCTCGTGGCGGCGCTTCAGATGGGCGCAGACGTTCTCGATGTCGAACGGCCGCTCGGGGATGAGGATCACGTCGGCGCCGCCCGCGATGCCCGAGTGGAGGGCGATCCAGCCGGCGTGGCGTCCCATCACCTCGACCACCAGGACGCGGTTGTGGCTCTCGGCGGTCGTGTGCAGGCGGTCGATCGCGTCGGTCGCGACCTGCACCGCCGTGTCGAAGCCGAACGTCACGTCCGTCCCGTTCAGGTCGTTGTCGATCGTCTTCGGCAGGCCGAGCACGGGTACGCCGACCTCGTGCAGCTTCTGGGCCGCGCCGAGCGTGTCCTCGCCGCCGATCGCGATCAGCCCGTCGAGCGACAGCTTGTCCATGTTCTCCCGGATCCGATCGATCCCGTCCTCGCGCTTCAGCGGGTTCGTGCGCGACGAACGCAGAATCGTGCCGCCACGGGGCAGGATGCCGCGCACCGCGTCGATCGTCAGGTCGATCCATTCCCCTTCGATCGGGCCGCGCCAGCCGTGCAGGAAGCCGACGAGCTCGTGCCCGTGGCCGTCGACGCCCTTGCGGACGATCGCCCGAATCGCGGCGTTCAGGCCGGGGCAGTCGCCGCCTCCTGTGAGGACGCCGAAGCGCACGCGGGGCACCCTAGCCCGAGAGGTCGCGAAGCGACCGGTCACGGGACCTGGAGGGTCCCTTGGATCTCAAGACGCGGGCATGGATGCCCGCGGAGCTAGCATCGCGGACTTGCCGCCGAAGGTGACAGCCGTGCTCCTGCTGGGGCTGGTCGCGGGGTGCGGAGGAGGTGGCGACAGCGATCGTCCCGAGCCGGTTCAGGCGGACACGCTGGTCGTGTATTCGAGCCTCCCACGGTCAGGCGGCTCGCAAGCGACCGGCGATGCTGTGGCGGCCGGCGAGCGGCTGGCGATCGCCGACGCGGGCGGACGCGTCGGATCGCATCCGATCAAGCTCGTCGAGCTCGACAGCGCGGAGCCCGACGAGCGCGACTGGGATCCCGACCGCGTGGCGGAGAACGCGGGGCGGGCGGCCGACGACCCCGCGGCGATCGCATACCTCGGCGAGCTGGAACTGGGGGCGACCGCCGTCTCGCTGCCCGTCACGAACGAGGAATCGATCCTCCAGGTGTCGCCGACCGACGGCCTGACCAGCCTGACGGTCCCGCAGTCCGGGCCGGGCGCCGGCCCTGAGCGCTTCTACCCCGAGGACGCGCACAACTTCCTCCGCCTCGTCCCGCCGGATTCGGCGCAGGCCGGCCCGCTCGTCGCCGTCGCGCGCGAGTCGGGTGCGGCGACGCTGGCGATCGCACACGACGGCGGCATCTTCGGCCGCCAGCTCGCCGGCGGCGTCGAGCAGGCGGCATCCGACCAGGGGCTCGAGGTGACCTCGGTCGAGCGCATCGAGCCGGAGCTCGACGAGGCCCCGGACCTGGCGGCCGACCTCGCCGAGGACTCCCCCGATGCGGTCGTGTACCTCGGGATTGGCGGTGACCCCGCCGCGACGATCCTCGCGGCCATGGCGGATCCCGCGCTCGCGGGCACGCCGCTGATCGGCTCGGCCCCGCTCGCGACACCGGACGCCCTGCCGCCGGAGGAGCCGAGGCAGCCCCTCCCGCTGGTCACGCCGATGCTCCCGGCGCGGCAGTACCCGGCCGCGGGCCGCCGGATCCTCGCCCGGATCGCGCGGGAGCAGGGGAGCACGCCGCCCGTCGAGGCCCTCTACGGATACGAGTCGATGCGCGTGGTGCTCGAAGCGCTGCGCGCGGCCGGCAAGGACGCCACGGATCGTGTGGCGGTGATCGCCGCGGCCCGCAAGCACGGCCCCGACGGGTCCGTCATCGGCCGCTACCGGTTCGACCGCCGGGGCGATACGACGCGCAGCCGGCTCGCGCTGTACGACCTCGAGCGCGGAAAGCTGGAGTACCGCGGGCCGGCGCCCGGCTCGGGCCGCTAGCCGTGCCGGAGCGCGAGCGCCACCCGGCGCGCGGCTATGCGCTCGCCGCGGCCGCGGCAGCGATGTGGGCGCTGAACGGCAGCATGGCGCGCTACCTCCTCGACGACGGCGTCGGCCCGTTCGAGCTCTCCGAGATGCGCTCGCTCGGCTCGTGGCTGATCCTCCTCGTGGTGCTCGCCGCCACGCGCCCGCAGCTCCTACGGGTCGAGCGCGACGAGCTGCCGGCGCTCGCGTTCCTGGGCGTGGCGGGGCTCGCGGCTGTCCACGCCTGCTACTTCGCCGCGATCGAGCGGCTCGATATCGGCCCGGCCGTGACGATCCAGTACCTCGCGCCGCTGCTGCTCCTGGTGTGGCTGCGCGTGATCCACGGGCGGCGGCTCGCGGCCGGCCTCTGGGGCGCCGTCCTCCTGTCCGCCGCCGGCTGCTTCCTGGTCGTGCGGGCGTACGACGCGAGCGAACTGGACACGGTGGGCGTCGCGGCGGCGTTCGGCGCCGCCATCTCGTTCGCCGTCTACATGGTCGGCTCGGAGAGAGCGGGCCACCGCCACGAGCCCGTGACCACGCTCTTCTGGGCCTTCGGCTTCGCGAGCCTCTTCTGGGCGTTCGCGGCGCCGTGGTGGAACTTCCCCTTCGGCGAGCTCGACTCGGCGCGCAACATCCTGCTGGCCGCCGGGGTGGTGATCGTCGGCACCTTGCTGCCGTTCATCTGCATGGTCGCTGCGCTGCGGCACCTGCCGGCGCCCCGCGCCGGCGTGGTGGCGACGTTGGAGCCGGTGCTGGCTGCCGTCTTCGCCTGGATCATCCACGACGAGGCGCTCGCTGCGGTCCAGATTGCCGGAGGCATGGCCGTTGTGGCCGCCGTCGCGTGGGTTCAGTCCCGGCGCCCGGACCTCGAGGCGGAGCTCGCGCCTGTGCGTGGCTGAGATTGAGCGCTGATGGTGCTCAGGTTGCGTCGTTGCCCTGGCGCCGAAAATACGGTTAGGATGCGGCGCGGTTGGAGTCGAACACTTTCTAGGAGGGACCATTTTGCGAGTACGGTGGATTCTCGTCTGCCTTCTCGGGGCGCTTGCACTAGGCATCGCCGCGTGTGGGGATGACGATGACGACGACGGAGGCGGTGGCGGGACCACTGCGAGCAAGGACGTAACGATCTACTCGAGCCTCCCGCTCCAGGGAGCGAGTCGCGTCCAGTCCTTGGACGTGCAGCGGGGCGAGCAGCTTGCGCTTGACGAGCGCGGCGGCAAGGCCGGCGCGTGCACTGTGAGCTACACGAAGCTCGACGACTCGACCGCTCAGGCCGGTACGTGGGACCCGGGGGCGACCTCGGCGAACGCGCGCAAGGTCGCGAACGACGACAGCGCGATCGCGTTGCTCGGCGAGTTCAACTCGGGTGCGTCGGCGATCTCGATTCCGATCACGAACGAGGCCGGGATCCTGCAGGTCAGCCCGTCGAATACCGCCCTCGAGCTGACGAAGGACGCGGGTCCGGACGACAAGGGCGCGCCTGAGAAGTACTACCCGACGGGCGAGCGCACCTACGGGCGCGTCGTGCCCGCGGACCACATCCAGGGAGCCGCTCAGGCCGACTGGATGGAGGAGAAGGGCGTCAAGAAGCTCTACATCCTCGACGACAAGCAGGTGTACGGTGCGGGCGTCGCCAAGACCACCGGTGATGCGGCCGAGCTCCGCGGCATCGAGGTCGTCGGCACGGACGGCATCGACGTGAAGGCGCCGAACTACCGGTCGCTCGCGGCGAAGGTCGCGGACTCCGGTGCGGACGCCGTCTTCTTCGGCGGCATCGTCGACAACAACGCGGTTCAGCTGTGGAAGGACCTCGGCGCGGCGTTGCCGGATGCGACGCTGTGGGGGCCGGACGGTCTGGCCACGTCGACGTTCACGAACCCGCTGCCGGTGGATATCGCGGACCGGACGTACCTCACGGTCGCCACGATCAACCCGAAGGACTACGGGCCCAAGGGCCAGAAGTTCTTCGACGATTTCAAGGCGAAGTACAACCAGAAGGTCGTCCAGCCCTACGCGATCTACGGCTTCGAGGCGATGGACGTCGTCCTCGATGCGATGGACCGGGCCGGTGACTCCTGCAACGACAGGCAGACCGTCATCGACGAGTTCTTCAACACGAAGGACAAGGAGGGCGTGACCGGCACGTACGACATCGACGAGGACGGCGATGTCACTCTGAATGAGTTCGGTCGCCATCTGATCGTCGACGGCGAGCTGTCGCCGATCAAGACCGTTACCGTCGAGGAAGACAGCAACGGCAACCCGCTGGGTTAGTCAGATTCGCGAGTCGGGGCCCGGGGGCACGTTCCCCCGGGCCCCGCTTGCGTCTTTGGCGGCTCGGTAAAGGCCATGGAGGCCGCCACCACCGCAGCTCCCCGTACCCCGCTCGGCCGCCGGGCGATCGAGCGCGCCCGGGTCTGGATCGACCGCTACGGCCTGATCGTCGTGCTGCTTGCGCTGCCGGTCGTCTGCGCCATCGGCGACCTCTCGGACGCGGACAAGTTCGCTTTCGTCGAGTTCAACGGCCCCGACGAGAACGACCTCTCGCGGCTGGCGAGCAACCTCAAGGACGGCGTCTCGAACGGCGCAATCTGGGCGCTTATCGCGCTCGGGTACACGTTGGTCTACGGGATCATCCAGCTGATCAACTTCGCCCACGGCGACGTGTTCATGATCGGCTCGTTCGCCGCCGTGGGCCTCTACGGAACGTTCGGCCTCGCAACGGGCAACCCGATCATCGGTCTCGCCGCCGGCCTGCTCGCGGTGCTCGTGGTCGCGATGATCGTGTGCGGGGTGCTCAACGTCATGATCGAGCGCGTCGGCTATCGACCGTTACGCAGCGCCCCGAAACTGGCACCCCTCATCACCGCAGTCGGCTTCTCGTTCATCCTCCAGAACGTCGGCATCCTCTGGCTCGGTCCGCAGCAAATTGCGGCGCCCGATCTGATCGAATCCCAGAAGGCGCTCTTCACGTTGGGCGGCGTGACGGTCACTCAGGGCGACGTCCTGGCGGTTGCGGCCACCGCTCCGCTTCTGATGCTGCTGGGCTGGTTCGTCACGCGGAGCCGCATGGGCAAGGCCATGCGCGCCACCTCGCAGGACCCTGAGGCCGCCCGGCTCATGGGTGTCAACGTCGACACCACCATCTCGTTCACGTTCCTGCTCGGCGGCCTGATGGCCGGCGCCGCCGGCCTGATCTACGCGCTGTACCAGACGACGATCTGGTACTTCCAGGGATTCAACGCGGGCCTGATCGCGTTCACTGCCGCCGTCATGGGCGGCATCGGAAGCCTGCAGGGCGCCGTGTTGGGCGGCGTGATCATCGGCTGCATCCAGCAGATCTCCGACAACCGGATCGGCGGCGAGTGGACTCCGGCGGTCGTCTTCGCCTATCTCGTGCTGATCATGGTCTTCAAGCCCCAGGGCCTCCTCGGCGAGCAGGTCAGGGAGGCCGGATGAACCCGCGTCGCGTCATAGACCGGCACCGCGACCTGGTGATCGCGCTGGTTCTCCTCGGCGGCGCAGCGATCCTGCCGTTCTTCTTCGACACGGGGTCCCCGTTCATGGACGACGCCGTCACGGCGCTCGCGTATGTGGTCATGGCGCTCGGGCTCAACATCGTGGTCGGTTTCGCCGGGCTCCTGGACCTCGGCTACGTGGCGTTCTTCGCGATCGGCGCGTACACGATCGGGTGGCTGGCGTCGGGCTTCGCCTTCGACGTCAACGGCGGCGAGGGCATCCATATCGGCGTGAGCGGATTCGTCGAGAATCTCCCCGGCATCCATCTGAACTTCCTGCTCGTGGTGGTCGCCGCAGTGATAACGACCGCGATCGCGGGGGCGCTGATCGGCTTGCCGACTCTGCGCCTGCGCGGCGATTACATCGCGATCGTCACGCTCGCCTTCGGCGAGATCATCCGCGTGTTCGCGCTGAACGGCAACGAGATCACCTTCGGCGGCACCTACACGCTCACAGGCGGTGCCCAGGGAATCACGCCGGTGGACAAGATCGATCTTCCGTTCACCGAGACCTTCACCTCGCTGAACTTGAGACCTTGGTTCTGGACCGCGTTAGGCCTGGTTGCTGTCGTCCTGTTCGTGAACTTCCGCCTGCGCGACTCACGCCTCGGCCGCGCCTGGATCGCGCTGCGCGAGGACGAGATCGCAGCGGCGAGCATGGGCGTACCGCTCGTCAAGACGAAGCTGCTGGCCTACGCGACCGGCGCGGCGTTCGGCGGGATCTCCGGCGCGTTCCTCGGGTCGTATCTGAACACCGTGAACTCCGACCAGTTCCAGTTCTCGTTCTCGATCTTCGTCCTCGCGATGGTCATCCTCGGCGGGATGGGCAACATCTGGGGCGTGATGCTCGGAGCCGTGGTGCTCTCGTTCGTCAATAACTACCTGATCCCGGACGTCCTGAACCCCCTCCCGGGCCACGTCGGCCTTGACTTCGACCTCACCGAGCTCAGCTTTGGGATCTTCGGCTTCCTGCTGGTGATCATGATGGTGCTTCGTCCCGAGGGCCTCCTTCCGGAGCGAAGACGCAAGCTCGAGCTCGGCGGCATCGGAGCCGGCGACACGACCGGCGTCGGCACCGACCCCGAGGCGTTCTACGAGGTGCGCGCATGAGCGCGGACGAAGCGCAAGTCGCCCAACCCGAGGAGCAAGTCGGGCAGTCCGACGGTGCGATCCTCAACGCGCTGTCGGTGACGAAGGCATTCGGCGGCCTGACGGCGGTCGACGACGTGAACTTCGACATCCCCAAGAAGTCGATCGTTTCGATCATCGGCCCGAACGGAGCAGGGAAGACCACCTTCTTCAACATGCTCACAGGGCTCTACCGGCCGACGTCGGGTCGCATCTTCTTCCAAGGCCGCGACATCACATACACGCGGCCGGACCGGATCCTCGCCCGGGGCATGGCGCGCACGTTCCAGAACATCCGCCTGTTCGCGACGATGTCCGCGCTCGAGAACGTGCTGGTCGGCCAGCACGCGCGCCTGCGCGCGGGACTCTTCCGCTCGATCGTACGGACGCCCGGTGTGCGCAGGGAGGAGCGCGAGGCGCGCGAGAAGGCGCGCGAGATCCTCGAGTACGTCGGACTGGCGCCGGAGAACGTCGACCAGATGTCGGTGAACCTGTCGTACGGCGACCAGCGGCGGGTCGAGATCGCGCGCGCGCTCGCGTCCGATCCGAGCCTGCTCCTGCTGGACGAGCCCACCGCCGGGATGAATCCCGAGGAGTCACGGCGGCTCACGGATTTCATGCGCACGCTGCGCGACGACCGGGGCCTGACGATTCTGCTGATCGAGCACGACATGAAGGTCGTGATGGGCGTGTCGGAGCGGATCACGGTGCTGGACCACGGTGAGCGGATCGCCGAGGGGAAGCCGGAGGAGGTCCGCAAGAACCCGCACGTGATCGAGGCGTATCTCGGGAAGCGGGAGAGCAGCTGAGGCGATGGCGCTCCTCGAGATTCAGGACATCCATACGTATTACGGCACGATCGAGGCCCTGAAGGGCATTTCGCTCGAAGTGAACGAAGGCGAGATCGTCACGCTGATCGGCTCGAACGGCGCCGGCAAGTCGACGACGTTGCGCTCAATCTCCGGACTCACCCCGCCGCGCGAAGGCTCGATTCGGTTCGACGGCGAGGAGATCGGTGAGACGCCGCCGCAGGAGATCGTCCAACGAGGGATCTCCCAGTCGCCGGAGGGTCGGCGCATATTCGACCGGATGACGGTGCGCGAGAACCTCGAGCTGGGGGCGTACCTGCGGCGTGATACCGATCAGATCGGCAGCGACCTGGATCGCGTCTTCGAGCTGTTCCCCCGGCTGAAGGAGCGCGAGAAGCAGAAGGCGGGGACGATGTCCGGCGGCGAGCAGCAGATGCTCGCCATCGGACGCGCGCTCATGGCGAACCCGAAGCTACTGCTGCTCGACGAGCCGTCGATGGGGCTCGCTCCTGTCCTGGTCGAGCGCATCTACGAGACGGTTGCCGAAATAAACGAGCAGGGCACGACGATTTTGCTCGTCGAGCAGAACGCCAACTTTGCACTCGAAGTCTCGGAGCGCGCATACGTGCTCGAAACCGGCACCATCGCTCTCTCGGACAAGGCGTCTGCGCTGCGCGAGAACCCCGAAGTCCAGAAGGCGTACCTCGGCGCATGACCCTCGTCTTCGCTGCGATAGGTGCGAAGGCCTTGTACCTGACGTTCGCCTGGCTCGGCTCGGCGATCGTCGCGTCTTGGCTGTCCGATCGCAAGGGATACGGCGAACGGCCCGGCCTGGCTGCCGGCCTGCTGCTCAGCGTCGTCGGTGTGCTGATCTGGCTCGTCTGGCCGGCTCGGGCCGACTCGCGTTGGAAGATCCAGGGGCCGCTCGGCCGGGGCAAGAAGACGGTGGCCGAAGCGCGGGCCGAGCAGCACGCGGGCGACGCAGGGAGCCCCTGACCGAAGGCGGACCTCCCAGGCTGGGGATCCTCGAGAGGATCGGCGCCTGGCTGCGCATCTGGACTCCGCCGCGTGACGCGGTCGTGCCCCCGCCGCCGTGGCGGAAGATCGCGTTGGGCGCGGTCGTCGTCCTGGTGCTGGCCGCCGGAGCGGCCGCGCTGATCGTTCCGCAGATCGAGGAGGGGAAGGACGAGCGCGCCGCGGCCGAGCGGCGACAGGATGCCGCGCTCGAGGCGGCCAAGCAGCGCCGGCTAGATCGGGAGAGCAGGCCGCGCTTCGGTCACGGTGACCGACCCGAGGGGGACCTATCGCAGAGTGCGGAGAGACGCGCCCGGCGCACGCTCGTAGGCGACCTCGAGCGCGCCATCACGGCCGACGCGCGTGCGCGCGTGCGCAGGGGCAACCTCGACGGCCCGATCCTCCAGACCCAGTGCGAGATCAACCCGCCCTCGCAGCGTCCGCTCGAGAGCGACCTGAGCGTGCGCCGGATGGACTACGAGTGCCTCGCGATCACGTCGCGCGACGTGGAGGGGAGGTTTCTCGTGGGGCACTCGTTCCGCGCGACGGTGGACTACAAGCGCTTCAGCTTCAGGTGGGCGAAGGTCTGCCTGCCGCCGGGAGAGGGCGCTGCGCGGTTGGAGTGCTGAGTCTGCGTTATTGTCCGCCGCCTATGAACAAGCGCTTCCTTCCCTTCCTCATCACCGCCTTGCTCCTGCTCGTCGGCACCGCGCTCGCGGCCTGTGGCGACGACGATGACGACGATGGGGGAGGCGGCGGCACCGACACGACGGCATCCGCGGAGATCAAGACGCTGAAGCCCGGCACGCTCGTCGTCGGCGTGGATGTGCCGTACCCGCCGTTCGAGCAAGGCCGCCCGCCCGACTACGAGGGCTTCGAGATCGACCTGATGAACGAGATCGCCAGTCGGCTCGGGCTCGAGACGGAGTACAAGGACACGCCCTTCGACACGATCTTCCGTGACCTCGCGCAGGACAAGTTCGATGCCGCGATCGCCGGCTCCACGATCCTTCCGGAGCGTGAGAAGGTCGTCGACTTCGGCAACCCCTGGTTCCTGACCGAGCAGTCGCTCCTGGTTCAGGAGGGCAGCGACATCCGCACGATCGACGACCTCGAAGGCAAGACGGTCGGCGTCCAGAAGGGCACTACCGGCGAGGACTACATCGAGGCGAACGCCAACCCGGACGACCTGCGCAGCTACCCCGAGATCGACGACGCGTTCAACGCGCTCGTCGCGGGCCAGGTCGACGCCGTCATGTTCGACCTCTCTGGCACCGAGCAAGCCGCGAACACGCTGGATGGCCTCGAGGTCGCCGAGTCCTACAACACCGGCGAGTACCTGGCGCCGGCCTACGCGGAGGACAACGACGCGCTGCGCGAAGCCGCCAACGACGCGTTCGAAGAGATGAAGGACGACGGGACGCTGGACGCGGCCTACCAGGAGTGGTTCAAGATCAAGCCGTCCAAGGCAGTGCTCGAGAAGACGAACACACCGAAGTAATCCTTCGCCCGAGCGGCACCCCTTAGGCTGCCCCGGCAGCCGCCAACCGAGGAGGGGAAATGGACGTCGTCTTCGAGCAGTACTTCGACTTCGGGATCATGGGGGACGAGTTCGGTTTCGTCCTCGACGGGTTCTGGCAAACGGTGCAGTTGTCGCTCATCGCGGGCGCGCTGTCTCTCATCTGGGGCCTGGTGCTCGCGCTCCTGCGCCAGCTTCCGGGCAAACGCTTCGCGCCCGTCCGCGGGTTGGCGATTGCCTACATCGATGCCTTTCGCGGCATCCCGTTGCTGCTCGTGATCCTGATCATCTCCGGCAGCGCGCCGTTCGTGGCGGATGGGCTCGGCCTGCCCCGGTCTGTCGGGATTCCGCAATGGTTCGGCAAGTCGGATCCGTTCTGGTACGGCACGCTCGCGCTCACGTTGACCTACGGCGCCTACATGGCCGAGGTGTACCGGGCCGGGATCGAGGGTGTCCCGCGCGGCCAGATGGAAGCTGCCCGCGCACTCGGGATGAGCCACGGCCGCGCAATGCGCCATGTGATCGTCCCGCAGGCGGTGCGGCGCGTCATCCCGCCGCTGCTGAACGACTTCATCGCCCTCATGAAGGACACCTCGCTCGTCGGGGTGATCGCGCTGCTCGAGGTCGTCGAGGCCGGCCGCACCGTCCAGTCCGAGACGCTGAACAGCTCCGCGCTGACGCTCGGCGCTCTCATGTTCCTCGTGGTGACGATCCCGCTCGCGCGGATCGTGGACCGCTACATCGCACACGAGCAGGGCCGGTTCCAACGAGGGCTCGCGACGACTTGAGCGCGATGCTCGAACTGCACGGTGTGCACAAGCGCTTCGGGACGCTCGAGGTCCTGCGCGGCATCGACCTGACGGTGCACAAGGGCGGCGTGGTCTGCGTCATCGGCCCGAGCGGGTCGGGCAAGAGCACGCTGCTGCGCTGTATCAACCTGCTCGAGCCGCCCGACGAGGGAAAGATCGTCCTGGAGGGCAAGGAGATCACGGGCGGCGCGCGCGCCGATGACCTCGACTACGTGCGCCGGCGGGTCGGGATGGTCTTCCAGCAGTTCAACCTCTTCCCGCACAAGTCCGCCCTCGAGAACGTCCGGCTGGCGCAGGAGAAGGTGCTGGGGCGTTCGCGCGAGGAGGCGACGGAGAAGGCGCATGACCTGCTCGCGCGCGTCGGCCTGTCGGACAAGGCGGACGAGTACCCCGATCGCCTCTCGGGCGGCCAGCAGCAGCGTGTGGCGATCGCGCGGGCGCTCGCGATGGACCCGCACGTGATGCTCTTCGACGAGGTCACGAGCGCGCTCGACCCGGAGCTCATCAAGGAGGTCCTCGACGTCATGCGCGAGCTCGCCGCCGAGGGGATGACGATGGTGGTCGTGACGCACGAGATGGGGTTCGCGCGCGACGTGGCGAACTACGTCGTCTTCATGGACGAGGGCGTCATCGTCGAGGAGGGCCCGGTCCGGCGCGTGATCGACGCGCCGCGCGAGGAGCGGACTAAGCAGTTTCTCGGGCTGGTGCTCGAGCACTGAGCCGAGGACGGCTCGTCGCCGTCAAGAGCCCGATGAGGACGAGCGCCGCACCGGCCACCTGAAGCCCCGTCGGCTCCTCGCCGAGCAGAATGACGCCGAGGACGAGCGACGTCAGGGGCTGAAGCGTCAGCAGCACCGACGTCACGGCCGCCGGGAGGCGCGGCAGCGATCCGGTGATCAGGAGCCAGCCCACGACCTGCGAGCTGAACGCAAGCAGGACGAGCCAGCCGTGCTCGGGCCACGACGGCATGAAGTCGACGTCGCCGATCGCCATCCCCGCAAGGCCGCACCCGATGGCGGCGACCCACGTCGCCTCGAACAGCGGCGCGGCGGGGGCCGACCCCGAGCCCGACTGGCGGATGAGCAGGATGAACCCGGTGTAGCTGATCGCTGTGATGACGCCGTAGATCGCGCCCTTCGTCGGGTCGCTGCCGTACGCGCCGTCCTCGAGCGCTCCCGAGATCAGCACGATGCCGATGAGCGCGGGCGGCACGGCGATCAGCGTTCGCGCCTCCGGCCGTTCGGAGAGGAGGAACCACGCCGTCACTCCGACGAGGACCACCTGGAGGTTGCCCAGCACGGTTGCGAGCCCGGCGCCGATGTAGGCGATCGAGTAGTGCCAGGAGACGAGGTCGATGGCGAACAGGACGCCCGCGAGGTACGCAAGCCGACGCTGGCGCTTCGTGCGCGGCTCCTCGCGCGCGAGGAGCCACAGGATCGGGACCGCGTAGAAGCAGCGGAAGAACGCCGAGGTGGGCGGGGCGACGTCGGACGCCTTGACGAGGATCGCCGAGAAGGCGATCGTCAGCGCGCCGAGGAGTGCGCCGGTACGAGGGCTCAGCCGACCGCGGCCCGAAGGGCGTCGTCGAGGTCCGGCCGTTCGAACGCGTAGCCCGCGTCCATCAGCCGCTTCGGGACCGCGCGCACACCGGTCGTGACGATCAGCGCCATCTCACCGTAGAGCGTCTTGACCGCGAGCGCGGGCACCGGCATCACGGCCGGCCGTCTCAGGGCGCGGCCGAGCGCCTTCGACAGCTCCTTGTTCGTCACGGGCGTGGGCGCGGTGACGTTGTACGCGCCCTCGCCGCCGTCGAGCAGGAAGAGCAGCGCCCCGACCACGTCATCGAGGTGCACCCACGGCACGTACTGGCGCCCGCCGGCCACGGGGCCGCCGACGCCGAGCTTGAACGGCGGCAGCATCTTCGCGAGCGCGCCACCGTCGGGGGCAAGGACGACCCCGGCGCGCGGTGTCGCCACGCGGACGCCATGCGCGGCGGCCCTGCCGGCCTCGGCCTCCCACGCCTGCACGACCTCGGCGAGGAAGTCGTCCCCGGGCGGCGCCGACTCGTCCACCGGCTCGTCGCCGCGCGCCCCGTAGTAGCCGATCGCCGACATCGAGACGAGCGCCTTCGGCCGATCGCCTGCGGGCAGGCCCGAGATCCCCTCGACGAGATTGCGCGTCCCGAGCTCGCGCGACTCCCGGATCCGCCGCTTGGCCGCCTCCGTCCAGCGCTGGGCGACGTTCTCACCGAGCAGATGCACGACGCCATCGCGTCCCGTGAGCGCCTCGGGGGGCGGCGGCTCCGACACGGGGTCCTCCCAATGCACGGTGCCCGGAGCGCTGCGCGACAGCACCGTCACCTCGTCGCCGCGCGCACGGAGAGCATCGACGACTCGCCGGCCGATCATGCCGGTGCCGCCCGTCACCGCGACCCGCTTCACTTTGCCGGGCTTGCGACCGGCTCGCGCGTGGCCTTGTCGGCCACGGCGCTGGCCACCGCCGCGCTCACGTCGCGGTTGAAGACACTTGGCACGATGTAGTCCTCGGCGAGCTCGTCGTCGGAGACCACCTCCGCGATCCCGTGCGCCGCCGCGAGCTTCATCTCCTCCGTGATCTTCGGCGCGCGTGCGTCGAGCGCGCCCCGGAAGATCCCGGGGAACGCGAGCACGTTGTTGATCTGGTTCGGGTAGTCCGAGCGGCCGGTCGCCATCACCTTCACGAACGGCGCGCAATCCTCCGGCGGCACCTCGGGAACCGGGTTGGCCATGGCGAAGACGAACGGGTCGGGATTCATCGTCTTCACGTCGTCAACGGAGACCACGCCCGGACCGGACAGGCCGATGAATACGTCCGTGCCCTCGAGCGCGCCGCCGAGCGTCGTCTCGCGGTGCTCGGGGTTGGTGTGCTCGGCCAGCCAGGTCTTCGGCGCGTTCATCTCACCGGACTCGTAGTCGGAGCGGCCGGTGTGGATCGAGCCGTAGCGGTCACACGCGACGATCGACGCCACGCCCGCGTCCATCAGAAGCCGCGCGACGGCCACGCCCGCCGCGCCCGCGCCGGCCATCGAGACGCTGAGGTCGCCGAGCCGGCGGCCCGTCAGCCGGCATGCGTTCAGGAGCGCCGCCAGCACCACGATCGCCGTGCCGTGCTGGTCGTCGTGGAAGACGGGGATGTCGAGCTCCTCGACGAGCTGGTTCTCGATCTCGAAGCAGCGCGGCGACGAGATGTCCTCGAGGTTGATCCCCCCGAACGTCGGCGCGATCAGCTTGACCGTCTGGACGATCTCGTCCGGGTCCTTGGTGTCGAGGCAGATCGGGAAGGCGTCCACGTCCGCGAACTCCTTGAACAGCATCGCCTTGCCCTCCATGACGGGCATCGCCGCCTCCGGGCCGATGTCGCCGAGGCCGAGCACGGCGGTCCCGTCGGAGACGACGGCGACCGTGTTCTTCTTGATCGTGTACTGGAAGGCCTTGTCCGGGTCCGCGGCGATCTCGTTGCAGACGCGGGCGACGCCCGGCGTGTAGGCCATCGACAGGTCGTCGCGCGTCTTCAGCGGCACCTTGAGGCCCGTATAGATCTTGCCGCCGCGGTGGAGCTCGAAGGTCCGATCGGTGACCTCGATCAGGGTGACGTCGTCCAGGCTCTCGACGACGCGCACCACCTGGTCCCAGTGCTCGCGGTCGGAGCAGTCGACCGTGATCTCACGGAGCGTCTTGTCCTCGCCCTGGACGAGGATGTCGATCGCGCCTATCTGGCCGCCCGCCTCGCCGATCGCGGACGTCAGCCGCCCGAGCGATCCAGGCCGGCGCACGAGCTCCAGGCGGAGGATGATCGAGAACTGCGCACTGTGCGACAACGAGCCCATCTAGACGGATCATAAGATCACGCGCGTGGCTAACGAGAACGGCTCGGGCAAACGCGAGCTCTTTCTGATCGACGGCAACAGCCTGGTCTACCGCGCCTTCTTCGCGTTGCCGGAAACGATCGCGACCTCGACCGGGCAGCCGACGAACGCGATCTTCGGGTTCGCCTCGATGCTCGTGAAGATCCTGACCGAGTACGGGACCCAGCCCACGGTCGTCGCCTGGGACGCCGGGATGTCGGGCCGCGAGGAGGTCTCCACCGAGTACAAGGCAGGGCGCAGGGAGCGCCCTGACCTGCTGCGAGAACAGTGGCCGCACATGCATCCGCTCGTCGAGGCGTTCGGCTACCGCAACGTGAAGGTCGACGGCTACGAGGCCGACGACGTGATCGCGACGCTCGCGCGCCAGGCCCGCGAGAAGGGGATCGACGTGATGGTCGTGACCGGCGATCGCGACATGTTCCAGATCGTGGGCGAGGGCGTTCGCGTGATGGCGACGAGCCGCGGCATAACCGAGACCAAGGTCTACGACCGGCAGGCGGTCATCGACAGGTACGGGATCCCGCCGGAGTCGATCCCGGATTTCTACGGGCTGAAGGGCGACACCTCGGACAACATCCCGGGCGTTCCGGGGATCGGCGACAAGACGGCGTCCGACCTGCTGCAGCGTTTCGGCGACCTCGAGACCGTGCTGGCGTCGATCGACGAGATCTCGGGCGCGAAGCGCAAGGAGAACCTGACGAACCACGCCGACGACGCGCGGATGTCGAAGGAGCTCGCCACGATCCAGACCGACGTCCCGGTCGACATCGACCTCGCGGAGTTCCACGCCGAGGAGCCGGACCGGTCGGCGATCCGCGAGACCTTCCGCGTGTTCGAGCTGCGCGACCCGCTGCGGCGGCTCGAGGAGGCGCTCGGCGAGGATGACGCCGCGCCCGCGGCAGTGGCGGCGACCACTGTCGACGTGCGCGGCGTGCAGGTTGCGGCGGCGGGGCTCGCGCAGCTCGACGGCGAGCACGCGACGCTCGTGGCGGAGCGGCCCCAGGCGGACGAGCCGGCACAGGGCGAGCTTCTGCCGGCGGAGCCGCAAGCCGAGCCGCTCCGCTTCGCTGCGTACGCGGGCGGCGACCAGGTGCTCGTCGGCGAGGCCGAGACGCTCGCCGCGGTCGCGATGGGCTGGGGCGAGCGGCCGCTCGTCACGCACGACTGGAAGTCGATCGCTGCGCCTGAAGAGCCCTGTCCCACGCCTTCGCTCGAGCACGACACGCTCGTCGCGGCGTACCTGATCGACCCGGCCGGGCGCGCGTACCCGCTCGAGGAGCTGCTCGAGCGCGAGGGCATCGCCGTCAATGTGAAGAACGCCGACGGGCTGGCGAGCCGCGCCGTCGGCACCCGCACGCTGGCGGAGCGGCAGCGGGAGCGCCTCGAGGAGCTCGGGCTGACGCGGCTCCTGTGCGAGGTCGAGCTGCCCCTCGTCGACGTCCTCATCCAGATGGAGCGGATCGGCGTGAAGCTGGACGTCAAGCGCGTCGCCGAGATATCCGGCCGCGTCGCCGAGCGGATCAGCGCGCTCGAGCGCGAGATCTGGGAGCTCGCCGGCGAGGAGTTCACGATCGGCTCGCCGCAGCAGTTGTCAGAGATCCTCTTCAACAAGCTCGGCCTGTCGAAGAAGCGGCGCGGGAAGACCGGCTTCTCCACCGACGCGCGCGTGCTCCAGGCGATCCGGGCCGAGCATCCGATCGTCGAGAAGATCGAGGACTGGCGCGAGCTGTCGAAGCTGAAGTCGACCTATCTCGACGCGCTGCCCGAGCTGATCGACGCGCGCACGGGCCGGCTCCACACGACCTTCAACCAGACCGCCACCACGACCGGCCGTCTGTCGAGCACGAACCCGAACCTCCAGAACGTGCCGATCCGGACCGAGCTCGGGCGCGAGATCAGGTCGTGCTTCGTCGCCGACGAGGGGCACAAGCTGATCTCGGCCGACTACTCACAGGTCGAGCTGCGTGTGCTCGCCCACATCGCCGGCGAGGACGCGCTGAAGGAGATCTTCCGTCGCGGCGAGGACGTGCACACTGCGACCGCGGGCACGATCCTCGGCACGGCCCCGGAGGACGTCGACCCGGGCACGCGCTCGAAGGCGAAGATGGTCAACTACGGGATCGTGTACGGGCTCTCCGCCTACGGACTGGCCGACCGGCTGCAGATCCCGCAGGAGGAGGCGCAGGAGTTCATCGACCGCTACCTCGACGGCTTCCCGAAGGTGAAGGAGTTCATCGAGCACACGATCGAGCACGCGACCGAGGAGGGATACGTCTCGACCCTGTTCGGGCGCATCCGGCGCATCCCGGAGCTGCGCGCGCGGCAGTGGACCACGCGCTCGCTAGGCGAGCGCCTCGCGGTCAACACGGTCATCCAGGGCACCGCGGCGGACATCCTCAA
>Ga0114129_10002457_pt1 | contig 25726 bp, 20 predicted proteins | sample RhiMetdeltSRZDD1_FD_80071 | JGI IMG/M metagenome (GOLD analysis project Ga0114129, IMG submission 80071) | Populus rhizosphere microbial communities from Tennessee, USA - Rhizosphere MetaG P. deltoides SRZDD1 (version 2) (version 2) | ecosystem: Host-associated > Plants > Roots > Rhizosphere >...
CGGCGGCCAGCTCAGCAGATCGAGGACCCGCGCGACGGCACGCGCCAGTTCACCGCGGCGCACCATGGCTCCCGGCTGGAACGTGTGGTTCGGATACACCGTGATGATGTCGAGGGCGAGGGCCTTGATGATGTGGTCCTTGGCCCACGAGCCGGAGATGTCCACCGCCACCTTCGGCTCCATCGACCCGACCTTCTGCAGCGCCGTCACCTTCACGTCGATGAGGGCGGCCAGGTCCGCACGGGTGATCTGCGGGGCCGTATAGATGCGCTGGTATTCCTCGGGCATGCGCGCGAACTCGTAGGCGCGCTGGGCCTCCTCCAGCTTCGTCCCCAGCTCCGCATTCCCCGCATCGTGCATCGCCGCCCGCGCGTAGGCCTGGACGGCGCCGGCGTGGTCCTTGAGCTGCATACGCACCGCCCCCAGCCGGGCGAGCACCAGCGGATCCGAGGTGGGATCCCCCTCGAGCACCGCTACCGCCCCCTGGAGATCGCCTTTGTCGGCCAGCAGCTTCGACAGCTCGATGCGCAGCCCCGAGACCTCCGGCACCCCGTCGATGGCCTGACGGTACTGCGCGATCGCCTCCTCCGGCGAGCCGCCCGCCGCCGCGTCACGGGCGGCGGCAAGACGCTGCTCGATGAAGACGAGCTTGGTGTCGGCCAACCGCTTCTTGGCGGTGGCGTCGCCCGGATGCGCCTCCGCCGCGCGCCCGTAGTGCTGGAGAGCCTGCCCCAGGTTCCCCAGACGTGTTTCGGCCTCGCCCGCGCCCAGCCGGGCGTCGAGGTCGGTCGGACGCTCGGCGATCACCTGATCGAAGAGGCGCACCGCCTCGGCGTTCACGCCCTGCTTCAGGCGAACGTAGCCCAGCCCGGTCCGCGCGGCCACGAGGCGCGGATGGCGCTCGGACAACCGCCGAAAACGCTTCTCGGCGGCCGGCATGTTTCCGCGCTGCAGATCCTGGTGCGCCCTGTCGAGCTCCTTACGCTCCTCCGCCGTCGCCTCGCCCGCACCGCGGGCCACTGGGATCTCGCCGATCATCGGGGGCCGCGGCGGCGTCGCGCACGCCCCTGCCATCACCGCGGCTACGGCCGCGGCCAGCCGCACCTGACGGCTATTCATCCAGATTCTCGCGATAGTGATCGACCAGCCGGCCGGGGATCTCCGCCTCGATCGTGACGCGGTCGCCCTCGACCTCGTGAGAAACGACGCGGGCCGCGCCGTAGAGGCCGGCGATCCGCCGATCGTCGTCGCCCGCGCGGAAACGCAGCCGCACCGTCCGCGGCACCAGATCGACGCGCGTCTCGAGCACATGGCGCAGGTCGTCGAGGCCGGCGCCGGTGCGTGCGGAGACGAACACGGCTTCCGGGCGTCCCGCCTTGAGGCGCTCGAGCTGGCCCGGCTCCAGGGCGTCGATCTTGTTCATGACCACGAGCCGCGGGTTCGCGGCGGCGCCGATCTCGTCGAGGACCGTCTGCACGGCGGCTTCGCGCTCGTCCATGTCCTCGGCGGAGGCGTCCATCACGTGGAGCAGCAGCTCGGCTTGCGCCACTTCCTCGAGTGTCGCGCGGAACGCCGCCACGAGCTTGTGCGGGAGTTTCTGGATGAAGCCGACGGTATCCGCCACGAGCACATGACGTCCCTCCCCGAGGCGGGCGCGGCGAACCAGCGGATCCAAGGTCATGAAGAGCTGCGACGACACCTCCGTCCGCGCATGCGTGAGGGCGTTGAAGAGCGTCGACTTCCCGGCGTTGGTATAGCCGACGAGGGCGACCACGGGCACGGCGGTGCGCTGGCGCGCCTCACGCCGGACGTGGCGCTCGCGCCGGACCTTGTCGATCTCCCGCCGCACGGCCTGGATGCGCTGGCGGATGCGCCGCCGGTCGGTCTCGAGCTTCGTCTCGCCGGGACCACGAGTCCCGATGCCGCCGCCCAGGCGCGAGAGCATCACGCCCTTGCCGGCGAGGCGCGGCAGCATGTAGTCGAGCTGCGCCAGCTCCACCTGCAGCCGACCCTCACGGCTGCGCGCGCGGCGGGCAAAGATGTCGAGGATGAGCTGCGTGCGGTCGAGGGTCTTGCGGCCGACGGCTGCTTCCAGGTTGCGCTGCTGCGCCGGGGACAGCTCGTCGTCGAACATCAGGACATCGGCCCCGCTCTCGTCCGAGACGCGGGCCACGTCCTCGACCTTGCCGCGGCCGATGAGAGTGGCGGGATCAGGACGCTTGCGCTCCTGGACGACCTGGCCGACGACGCGGGCGCCGGCGCTCTCGGCGAGCTGTCCGAGCTCGGCGATGGAACACTCGGCCTTCGAGCGGCCGGCGGCGCCGCTCACGAGGCCGATGAGCAATGCTTTCTCGATGGGGTCAGGGTCTCCTTCTGCGGGCGTTGACCGCACCTCCATCTTATCAAATGGCGCGGCGGGGTCAGGTCTGGTGTTTGCTGTCTACTCCGCCGCTGGCCACAGACGCGAGACCCGATCCCAGGGGATGGCACCGGCCCGCAGCAACCGCGGCTCGAGGCCGGTGGCATCCACGATCGTCGACGGCACCGGGCTCCCCGGACCGGCATCGATCGCCCACGCCACGCGCGCGCCCACCGCGGCCACCGCCTCGTCGCTCGTGAGAGGGGGCGCACCGCCAGCCCGATTCGCGGACGTCGAGATCAGCGGGCCGGCCAGTCGACACAGCGCGCGCGTCAGCGCGCGGTCGGGGATGCGCACGGCGATCGTCGCCGAGCCCGAGGTGACCGCCTCCGGGACGTCGGCCGCCGCGGGCAGAACGAGCGTGAGCGGCCCCGGCCAGAAGGCCTCGGCGGCCGCGAGGGCGGGACCCACGAGACGCCCGCACAGCCGCCGCACCTGTTCCACGTCCGCCGCCACCGCGGGCAGCGGCTTGGCTTCCTCGCGGCCCTTGGCCGCGCGCACGCGGGCGGCGGCATCGGCGCGCAGGACGAGGCCGCCGACGGCGTACAGCGTGTCCGTCGGATAGATCAGGAGCTGGCCCGCCTCGAGCGCGGCGCGGATGCCGTCGGCCTCATCCGGCCCCAGCGCGTCCGAGGCGAAAAGACGACGCACGCGTCAGGCCGGTGGAGCGGGCGCGGCCCCACCCGCCGTCGGCTCCGCCGGGGCCCACGAGGTGTCGATGTTGTTCTTCTTGAACATGGCGAGCAGGCCGGTCTTGTCCACCGCCTTGGCGTACGCCTCGGACGGCTCCACCACCTTGCGCTTCACGAGGTCGGTGAAGCTCTCGTTCATGAGGCACATGCCGTACTTCTTCCCCGTCTGGATGATCGACGGGATCTGGAAGATCTTGGCCTCACGGATGAGGTTCGAGATCGACGGGATGCCGATCAGCACCTCGAGCACCGGCACGCGTCCGCCGCCGATCTTCTTGCACAGCATCTGGCTGATGACGCCCTTCAAGCTCTCGGACAACATCACCCGGATCTGCGACTGCCGGTCCGACGGGAACTGATCGATGATGCGGTCGACTGTCGAGGGCGCCGACGACGTGTGCAGCGTGCCGAAAACGAGGTGCCCCGTCTCCGCCGTCTCGATGGCGATCGACACCGTCTCGAGATCGCGCATCTCGCCCACCAGAACGATGTCGGGATCCTCGCGCAGTGCCGCCCGCAGGGCGTCCTTGAACGAGTCGGTGTGCTCACCCACCTGCCGCTGGTTGATCAGGCACTTCTTGTTCTCGTGGACGAACTCCAGGGGATCCTCAATCGTGATGATGTGGTCGGTGCGATTGCGGTTGATGTAGTCGATGAGCGCGCAGAGCGTGGTCGACTTCCCCGAGCCCGTGGGTCCCGTCACGAGGATGAGACCCTTCGGCAGGTGGCAGAGCTGCAGGATCTCCTTGGAGAGCCCCATCTCCTCGGCGGTGATGATCTTCGTGGGGATCTGGCGGAAGACACCGCCGACGCCCTTGCGGTCGCGGAAGAGGTTGCAGCGAAAACGCGCGAGGCCGGCGATCTCGTAAGCGAAGTCGGTGTCGTTGCGCCGCTTGAACTCTTCGACGTTGCGCGAAGGGGCGATGGGCATGAGGATCCGCTCGGTGTCAGCGGGGGCCAGGACGCCGCGCCCGGGCAGGTGCTTGATCTCGCCGTCGTGGCGCACCATCGGCGGCGACCCCACCGAGATGTGCAGGTCGGAGGCCTTCATCTGGACCATCGTGCGGAAGAGGTCGTCGATCTCGCGGGTCGCGCCACTGGAGGCGACCCCGGGCCGTATCGCGGTGGCAGGCGGCGGAGGCGCGGGCGGCGCCGGTTCGGGCGCCGACTCCGCCGCCGCCTCCTCCTGTCCGTCCACGGACGGGGCGATCACGGCCATCGTCGCGCCGTCCCGTACCTGCGCGCGAATACGGACGGAACCGACGCCGGCGATCGTGCATGTCCAGTCGGCCTGCCCGGCGCCCAAGGCGCGCCGCGCATCCACGGTCATCACCGGTCCCAGGAGCTGGTCGATGGTCGCGCCCGTCTGTTCCGCCCCCTGCACCTCGCGCTCACCCTTCGGGGTGACGATGACGATGCGGCGCCCGGCCACGAGGCGCACCTCCTGGCCGCCTGCCTTCATCGCCGCCTGCATGAGACGATCGAGCGACACGTTAGCCCTCCTGGCTCTCGATGACGCGCGTGATGAGACTCCTGCGGACCAGATGCCAGCGGTCGCCGCCGCGCAGGGTCAGGAACGGCTCCGGACGATTCAGATAGTCCAGCACGCGCCGCTGGCCGAGGGGCATGTCGATGACGAGGTCACCCTCGACCCGGCCGCGGTCTCCGATCTCGACGAGCACACGGCGGATCGGCAGCTCGACGTCTTCGACGTCTGCATCCTGATCATGGAACGCGGGGACGCTGATGACGGCCACCTGCTGCTTGTTGAGCAGGATCGTCGCTTTCTCTTCATCGGGCAGGAACGCGAAGAACGGTCCCGTCTCGTTCATCCATTCCTCGGGCCGCATCGGCCCGCTGTGATGCGAGGACGAAGACGGGACGAAGATGCGGCCCACGAAGAGCCGCCCGTCGGCGCAGCGCACCTCCGCCACGGTGGCGTGTGTCGGTACCCGGAGCTCGTTCAGGTGCCACCTCCTCGGACGAGGGATTATACGTTAGCGGTCGCGACCCGCCGCCCAGCGCATCTGCCGGGCCAGCCCGCGCAGCAGGGTGCCTTCGCGCGCGGTGAGACCGCCGCGGGCGAACATTCGTCGGAACTCGGTGAGGATCGCCTCCGGGTTCTGGGGGTTCAGGAACCCGATCTCGAGGCACACGGCGCGGAGGTCTTCCAGCACCACCTCCATTTCGCCGGCGCTGAGGCGGGGCTCGCCCTCGGGCGCCGCCGGCGGCACCGAGGCGAGCCGCAGCTCGTACGCGACGATCAGAACGGCCTGGGCGAGGTTCAGCGACGAATGGGCGACGTCCGTCGGGATGTGCACGAGACGATGACAGAGCGCGAGCTCGTCCTGGCGCAGGCCGGTGGCCTCGGGACCGAAGACGACGGCGAGGCGGCCCGCGGCCGGCCCCTCCACGGCCAGCTGCCGCGGCGTCCACGTATCGTCCACGCGCTTGCCCGTGGTGCCCACGACCAGCGCCGCCCCCGCGACCGCCGCCGGCAGATGGTCGGCGATGACGGCGGCGTCCAACACCTCCCAGGCACCATAGGCCAGGGCGCGCGCCTCGCGGCGATCCATCTCGGAAGGAGGCGACACCATCACGAGCCGTGTCAGGCCCATGTTCTTCATGGCGCGGCAGGCGGCGGCCACGTTGCCCGCCCGCGCCGGCCGCACGAGGACGATGTCGGCGTTCACTGGTGAAGCGTGAGTATAATCGTGCCGGCCGTGACCTTGTTGCGCCCGTTTCCCCGCCGACTGTCCCGGGTCCTCTCCGCCGTCATCCTCGTCGGTTGGGTCGCGCAGATGGGCTGGCTGCTCCGCACCGCCTCCGCCCGCACCGCCCTCTCCGGCGACCTCGCACGTTACGGCAGCGCCGCGCAATGGAAGGGCATCTACTACCGGGGCGAAAAGATCGGTTTCAGCGTCTCCGAGACCCTCCCCGTCGGCGACGGTTTCGAGCTGCGGGAGGACGCGCAGATCCAGATGGCCCTGCTGGGGAGCACTTCCCCCGTGCGGCTCGTGACGGTGGCGCGCGTGAACGCCGCCTTCGACCTGCAGGGCTTCACCTTCTCCCTCGATCCCGGCACGGGGCCGATCACGATCGACGGGACGATCGACGGCAAACACCTGTCCCTCGCGATCACCACGGGCGGGAGCCCGCGCACCGAGCGGCGCGAGCTCGACGAACCGCCGAACCTGTCCCTCAACCTGATGCGCCGCTTCGCCGCCTCCGGCCTGGAGACGGGAAAGACCCTGGATGCGCTCGTCTTCGATCCGGCCACGATGCGCAACGCGCCTCTCCACCTCGAGGTCGAAGGCCGCGAGCTCGTGCGCGCCGCCGACCGCCCGATCCCCGCCTTCCGCGTGCGCTCGCAGTTCGGCTCGATGACCTCGCACTCGTGGATCACCGACCTCGGCGAGGTGGTGCGCGAGGAGAGCCCGACCGGCTTCATCGTGGTCCGCGAGACCCGCGAGCGCGCCACCGCCCGCGCCGTCACCGGACAGGTGCAGACGGACCTGCTGGAGAGCGTCGCCATCAAGCCGACCCTCGCCGAGCCGATCCACGACCCGCGCGACGTGCGCTGCCTGCGCCTGCGCCTCGAGTCGCCGAACATGCCGGCGGAGCTGGAGCTCGACGGCGTAGGCCAACGCCTGCTCCCGAGCGGCGAGGTCGAGCTCTACCTCTCCACGGGGGAGGCCACGGCCGCGCTCGAGGACATGACCGCCTTCCTGAAGCCCGAGCCCTTCATCGAGAGCGATGCCCCCGAGATCCTGGCCGAGGCGCAGAAGGCGGTGGAAGGCGCGACCTCCCCCGCCGCTCGCGTGGAGCAGCTCACCCGTCACGTCAACGCGCGGCTCGAGAAAAAGCCGACCATCGGGCTGCCCTCTGCCCGCGAGGTGCTCCGCACCGGCGTCGGCGATTGCAACGAGCACACCGCCTTGTACGTGGCGATGGCCCGCGCGCTCGGAATCCCCGCGCGTATCGCGGTCGGCGTCGTGTTCATGCACGGGGCCTTCTACTATCACGCGTGGCCCGAGGCCTACGTCGAGGAGAGGCCGGGACGCGGGCGCTGGCTGGCCGTCGATCCCACCCTCAACCAGTTCCCCGCCGATGCCACTCACCTGCGGCTCACGCGGGGCGGCCTCGACCGACAGGCCATGATCCTGCCGCTCATCGGCCATGCCACCATGACCGTCGTCGACATGGAGGTCCGGCCCGACTCCAAGCCCATCCTCGTCGGCCAGGCCGGCCGCGGGGCCGGGGTGGCGCCCTCGTTCACCGCACCGATGCCGCGCCGGACCGGCGGCCGACGTTCGTGCTGGTCACCGCCCGAGTAGGACCGCTCGCCATGATCCAAGTCCAGAGCCTCGTGAAGCGCTACGGGAAGTTCCTCGCCGTGGACGACGTCTCCCTCGACGTGCCCGCGGGGGAGATCCACGGCTTCCTCGGCCCGAACGGCGCCGGAAAGACGACGAGCATCCGCGTCATCGCAGGGCTCTTGAAGCCCACCTCCGGCCGCGTGATCATCGCCGGCCACGAGCTCGCCCGCGAGCCGGAGGCGGCCAAGCAGGCCCTGGGCTTCATCCCGGACCGGCCGTTCCTCTATGAGAAGCTCACCGCCGCCGAGTTCCTCCGCTTCCACGGCGGCCTCTACGGCATGAACGGCAGCGGCCTCGACGAGCGGGCGAAGGAGATGCTGGAGCTCTTCGAGCTGTCGCGCTGGAGCCACGAGCTCATCGAAGCCTTCTCCCACGGCATGAAGCAGCGGCTCGTCATGGGCGCCGCCTTCCTCCACCGGCCGCGGGCCGTGCTCGTCGACGAGCCGATGGTCGGCCTCGACCCGCGCGGCGCGCGGCTCATCAAGGACATCTTCCGCGCGATGAGCCGCAAGGGCGTGGCCATCCTGATGAGCACGCACACCCTCGAAGTCGCGCAGGAGATGTGCGACCACATCAGCATCATCCTCGGCGGCAAGATCATCGCCCGCGGCACTGTCGACGAGCTGCGGCAGCAGGCGGGCAGCAGCGACGAGCAGTTGACGCCGCTCTTCCTGAAGCTGACGGGGGGCGCCGGGTTCCAGGAGATCGAGGACGCGGTGTGAGCGGAGCCGCCGGGAACGCACGCTACCCGTTCACCTATCTGCTCACGCCGGTCTTCCAGGCCGCCGTCAACCGCGCGCGCCGGCGGGAGCGGGGCGACGGGCTCCGGGTCGGCGTCTTCGGCGGCATCTCCACGCTCGTCGCCTTCGTCATCTTCGCCGTCGTCTTCTGGCTCACCTGGCAGCTCCTCGACTACGAGGAGCTCGGCGAATACCTCCTCCGGCTTGTCTTCTCCTGGCTCTTCCTGACCTTCCTCTCCTTCGTCCTCTTCAGCGCGATCGTGACGGCCCTGTCGACGTTCTTCCTGTCGGAGGACCTCCGGCTGCTCCTGGCCGCGCCCATCCCCGCCCAGACGCTCTTCTACTCGCGCTACATGAAGACGGCCTCGCAGGCGTCGTGGATGGTCGTCGTCTTCATGCTGCCGGTGCTTCTCGGCGTCGGCATCGCGCGCTGCGCGGGACCTCTGTACTACCTGGTGGCGGTGGCGACGCTCGTGCCCTTCGTCCTCATCCCGGTGGCAGTGGGTGCGGTCACGACCCTGGTGCTGGTGAACGCCTTCCCGGCGCGGCGGGCACGCGACATCCTCATGCTCATGGGTCTCCTGTTCGCAGCCACGCTGCTGGCCCTCCTGCGCTTCCTGCGGCCGGAACGGCTGCTCAGCCTCGAGTCGCTGCCCGAAGTGGCGGACTTCTTCACCGTCATCCAGTCGCCGGTCACGCCGCTGCTGCCGTCCTTCTGGGCGGGCGAGAGCCTGTTCGCCGGCCTGCAGGGACACCTCGACCTGCTGCATCTCGGCTCGCTGTGGACCACGGCCCTGGCCTTCACGATCCTCGCGCGGCTCGTCTATGGCCGGCTGTACTTCACCGGCTGGAGCAAGGCCCAGGAGGCCCGGAAGGCCCGCTTCACCCGCCTCCACTGGCTGGAATCGCTGCTGGCGAGATCCCCGATGCCGATCGCCTGGCGCAGCCTCGTCACGAAGGACGTCAAGGTCTTCCTGCGCGACACCACGCAGTGGTCGCAGCTCCTGCTGCTCGTGGCGCTGTCCGCGGTCTACCTCTACAACTTCAGCGTCCTCGATCTCGAGCGGATCCCCTACATGGCCGGGACGCTCAAGAACGTCTACGCCTTCGTGAACCTGGCCCTGGCCGCCTTCGTGCTCTCCGCGGTGGCGGTGCGTTTCGTCTTCCCGTCCGTCTCCGCGGAAGGTCCCGCCTTCTGGCTCGTGCGCACGTCGCCGGTGAGCCTGCGGGCCTTCTTGTGGTCGAAGTTCTGGACGGGCCTCGTCCCTGTGCTCTTGCTGGCCGAGGCCTTGACCGTGCTGTCCAATCGGTTCCTCGGCGTCTCGATGATGCTCCAGGTCGTCGACGCGGTGGCGATCTTCTTCATGACGATCGCGCTGGTCGGCCTGGCCGCCGGGATGGGCGCGCAGTATCCGCGCTTCCGCGCGGAGAACCTCACGCAGGTGGCGAGCTCCTACGGCGGGATCGCCTTCATGGTGGCGGCCGTCGGCTTCATCGTCATCGAGATCTTCCTCATCGGCTGGCCGACGATCACGTACCTCTGGTACGCGCACAACGAGGTGCGCATCCCGCCCTCGCGGCAGTGGACGATGGCCGGGATGTACCTGGCCGCGATCGCGGTGTGCCTGGCGACGTTCTGGAGGGCGATGGAGCGTGGCGCGCGGGCGCTGGAGGCGCTCGAGGGGGCCTGAATCGAGGAAGTCAGCGCGCGACGACGGGATGAGTGACCGTGATGTCGGCGCCGCACGGCAGCCGCTGGCCCCAGAAACGGTCTCGTTCCACGCCGATGGCGTAGGTTCCCGGCACGACGTTCGCCACCTCGAGACTGATCGCCCCACAGAGCGTCGAGCGCTCGCGCGGGGGACACCCAACGCTCTGCAGACGCGCGGCGGCTCCAGCGCCTGCCGGCAACAGGTCGACGCGAGTGAGATGGTCAACCGACGCGGACGAGCTGGGAGGCCGGCAAGCTCTCTGAACGACCACGACGTCCACGCGCCCGGCTCCCTCGACGACGAATTCGGCACCCACAGCATAAAGGTTCCCCTCGTCGAAGAGCACCGTGCCTCGGGTCGTTCCTGGGGCCAACACCGGTGCCGCGGTAGGCGTGGGTGTCGGCGGCGGCGTGATCGGTGGGGCCGACGTGGGCGTCGGGTCCGACGATCCTGATGCGACCACGGCCGCACCGCCGCCCAGCACGGCGACACCCGCCACAATGCCGCCGATCGCTGCTGCTCCGAGCCCGGCACGCTTGGGGGCTTCGTTCGGACGCTGCATGACCGACGCCGTCTTCCCCTGGCGCGCGGCCTCGAACACACGGACGACACGATCAGGATGCTCGCCCCTCCGCAGACGGAGGGCCGGGTCATGGGACAAGGCTTCGCGAAACGCGGCCTTGGCGGGTTCCTCCTGCCCCAGGAGAACCAGCGCCACGCCCTTGTGGAGCAGCGCCTGCGAAAGCTCTGCCGCCCGTGTCGCCGCCTCGGGCGTCAGACGGCGGACGACGCCGTCCAACGTCACCACCGCGGACGGCAAGTCGCCGTCCTGGATCTGCCTTACTCCGGCAGCGAGGTCGCTGTCGGCCGGCGGTCCGGCCGCGGCCGGCAGCGGTGTCGCAACCAACCCACTCAGGACCACCAGGATCATCGAACGCATCGCGGGTCTCCTCATTTACCCTTTCGCCGCATCGCCTCGTCACGCAGATCGACCTTGAGCTCGACAGGTCGACCGGGCTCGATGTCGACCACGCGGCGGAGCGGCTCATACGAAGGATGCTCGAACACGATCACGTGCTTTCCGGCGGGCATCGCCGGGAGTTGGAGCGGCGTCTTTCCGGCGGCGCGCCCGTCGATCGTGATCTCGGCTGTCGGTTTCGACGTGATCCGCAGCGAGCCTGGCTGCGCAGCGACAGGGCTCGGCAACGCTGTCGGGGAGGGCGTGCTGGGCGCGGGCTCGGGGCTTGCCGTCACGACAGGAGCCGATGTGGCCAAGGTGGTCGTCGGCGACGCGCCCACGGCGGCGACGACCAGTCGAGGACGAGCCACGCCCGGGCGGGTCGGAGCGGCGGCCGCCTTCACCGGAGCAGTCGGCGCTGGGGGCGTGGGCGCCTCGGCGTGTACCGGGAGCGTCGCGGCCGCGGCGGACGGTATCGGCGGCAACGTGGACTCCGAATGTCCGGGCGCGGCCGCCTCCTCCCCGCGACGGCCCCACCGCGTCGCCGCCGCCGCCGTGACGATGAGCGCGGCAGCGGCGAGCAGACCCGTCACGCGTGTGGCCGCCTTCGAACGCCGGGTCGAGGGCACCAACGCCGTCGGTACGGTCGGCAAGGACGGCAACGGCGCGGGCACGGGCGTGGTGGGGATCTCCTCCGGATCGCGCGGGAGAGCCACCGCGGCTCGCGTCGGCCACGCGTCATCGGCGTCGGCCGGGGCCTGTTCGCGAGCTCGCCGCAGCCCCACCGACATCTCGAGCGCCGAAGAGAACCGCGCCTCGCGCGATTTGGCCAGTGCCTTCTGCAGCACGGGCCGGAGCGCCGGCGGGATCCCTTCGGTTTCTAAGGCGGGGGCCATCTGCATTTGTTGGAGGAGGGTGGCGCCGGGGGTCTCGCCACGAAACGGCAGCGTCGCGGTGAACATCTCGAAGGTGACCACGCCCAATGCGTACAGATCGCTCCGGGGATCGAGCTTCTCGGCGCGCGCCTGCTCCGGACTCATGTACTCTGGCGTGCCCAGGATCAGTCCGCTCTGCGTTGCCGACGTCGTATCGGCCTGGAAGCGTTTGGCGATCCCGAAGTCCATGAGCTTCACCACGCCGTTTCTGTCCCGCATGATGTTCGGGGTCTTGAGATCGCGATGCACGACACCGACCTCGTGGATGGCATGCAGGGCCTCGGCCACCGCGATGGCGATCTCGTAGGCCTCCGGCGCAGGAAGGCGTCCCACTTCGCGGAGCCTCCTCTTCACGTCCATGCCGTCGACGAACTCCATCACGAGGTACCCGAGGTGACCTTCCCGCCCGAACTCGTGGATGCGGCACACGTTGCGATGGCTGACCGTGCGTGCCAGCTTGACCTCGGTGCGGAAACGCCGCGCCAACTCCGGCGCGGCCAAGGCTTCCGCGCGCAGGGTCTTGATGGCGACGGTCTCGTCCAACTCGCGGTCGTGGGCTTTATACACGACACCCATACCACCCCGGCCCAGGACACTGACAATCTCGTACCGGTTGGCGAGCACCGTGCCGCGCACGAGGGCAACCAGGCTTTTTCCGCACTGGAAACAGACGTCGAAGCCCTCCGCGTTTTCGCTCCTGCAGGCCGGACACAACATGGATCGGCCTAAAGGATACTGGCTCGAGCCGTTGTCTGCTAACATCGACCGGTTATGAAGAGGAATACGACGCGGGCCGTGCGGGCGGGGACGGTGGTCCTCGGCGGCGGCCATCCCGTGGCCGTCCAGAGCATGTGCGCCACCCATACTCAGGACGTCGACGCCACCGTCGAGCAGGCGGAAGCCATCCGCAACGCAGGCGCCGGCCTCGTGCGCGTCGCCGTCGACAGCAGCAAGGACGTCGACGGGCTCCGGGAGATCCGCAAGCAGACCAAGGCCAACCTCGTCGTCGACCTCCAGGAGAACTACCGCCTGGCCGCCGAGGTGGCGCCCCACGTCGACAAGTTCCGCTACAACCCCGGCCACCTCTACCATCACGAGAAGGCGAAACCGGTGGCGGAAAAGGTCCGCTTCCTGGCCGAGGTCGCCCGCGAGCACGACTGCGCGATCCGCGTGGGTGTCAACTGCGGCAGCGTCGACCCCGAGATGAAGGCGCGTTACCCGGAGAACGACATCGAGGCCATGGTGCAGTCGGCTCTCGAGCACTGCCGCCTGCTCGACGACCTCGGCTTCGACCGCTACGTGGTCAGCCTCAAGGACTCGCACCCGCGCAAGGTCATCGAGGGCAACCTCCGCTTCGCCGAGCTGCGTCCGGAAGTGCCGCTGCACCTGGGTGTCACCGAGGCCGGGATCCCACCCGAGGGTGTCATCAAGACACGCGTGGCCTTCGAGCAGCTCCTCTCCCGCGGCGTGGGCGACACGATCCGCGTGAGCCTCACGCTGCCCAACCCGGAGAAACACCAGGAAGTCATCGTCGGCCACCAGATCCTGGCCGACATCGAGGCGGGCCGCTTCCGCTCCGTCCCCGTCTTCGACGACGACAAGCTCAACATCATCTCGTGCCCGTCGTGCTCCCGCGTCGAGAACGAGAAGTTCGTGGAGCTGGCGCAGCAGGTGAAAGTGATGTCGGCCTACGCGGAGAAACACGCGCTGACGATTGCGGTCATGGGCTGCCGCGTGAACGGCCCGGGCGAGACCGACGACGCCGACCTCGGCCTCTGGTGCGGCCCGACCCACGTCAACCTGAAGAGGAAGACGGAAACGATCGGCTCGTACACCTACGAAGAGATCCTGCCTCGCCTCCGCCAGGCGCTGGACAGCCTCATCGCTTCGGCCACCGCCTGAAGTGAGCTACTGGCGCGCCGGGAAGGTCACCTCGAACGAGACGTAACACGGTGTGGTGGCCGCGACCCTTTCGACGCCCAAGCGATAACGCCCGGGAGCCACACCGTCGATGTCCAGGCCCACCGCGTCGCAGGGTGTGCCCAAGCGCTGCGGGCAGGCGTCGCGTGCGATCCGCTGCTGGTCCTGGAGCAGGTCGAGGTGGCTTAATTGTGGGCCCGACCCGCAAGTGACCTGCCTTGCCCCGGCATTGACTCTACCCTTCGCGGCCACTTCGAGCTCCGGTCCCAGCAGATACCGCTCACCGAAGTCCATGAACAGGGTCTGCCGATAGGTCACGTTTACGATCACCGGCGTGGGCGTCGGTGTGGGCACCGGCGGCGCCGTGGTGGGGCTGGGCGCGGCGGGCGCGTCCCTGCTCGTGACCACCACCGCCCCGCCCCCCAGTACGGCCACCCCCGCGGCAATTCCCAGCACTCCCGCCGCCCCCAGGCCCGCCTTCTTCGGAGCCGTGCTCGGCGGCAACAGCACCGACTTCGTCTTCCCCGCCCGCGCCGCCTCGAAGACGCGGACGACCCGGGGCGGATGATCGTCCGTAGACAGCCGCAGGGCGGGGTCGTAGTCGAGAGCGCTCCGAAAGGCGGCCTTCGCCGGCTCTTCTTGGGCAAGACCGACGAGGGCGATCCCCTTGTGCAGGTACGCGCGCGCAAGGTCGGCGGCCGACTTCGGATCGGACGGCTCCAGCCGGCGGATCACGTCGTCCAGCGTGAGCACGGCTGCTTGCAGCTCTCCGTCCTTTAACTGCCGCACGCCTTCCTCGAGCGTGGATCCGAGCGACGCCGCGGCGCCGGCCAGCGCGAGCATCAGTGCGAGCGGCGCGACGTGTCGGATCATGCGCGCGTCATCGCGCCAAGCGCCCCTGTCCGGCCAGATCCGCGTCGACCATCAAGCGAACGAGCTCCTTGAAGGTGACTCGCGGCGTCCACCCGAGGACACGTTTCGCCTTCGCGGGGTCGCCGAGAAGCAGGTCGACTTCCGCGGGCCGGAAGTATTTCTGGTCGACCTTCACGTAGTCTTCCCAACTCAGGCCCACGTAGGAAAACGCTTCCTCCAGGAACTCGCGAACGGAGTGCGTCTCGCCGGTGGCAATCACGTAGTCGTCCGGCTTGGGCTGCTGCAGCATGAGCCACATCGCCTCGACGTAGTCGCGGGCGAAGCCCCAGTCGCGCTTGGCATCGAGGTTGCCGAGGCGCAGCTCCTTCATCTCGCCCCGCTTGATGGCGGCCAGGCCCATCGTGATCTTGCGGGTGACGAAGTTCTCCCCGCGGCGCGGCGACTCGTGATTGAAGAGGATGCCGTTCGAGATGTGCATCCCGTAACCCTCGCGGTAGTTCACGGCCACCCAGTGACCGAAGATCTTCGCGCAGCCGTAGGGCGAACGAGGATGGAACGGCGTCTTCTCCGTTTGCGGTGTCTCTTGCACGAGGCCGAACATCTCCGAGCTACCCGCCTGGTAGACGCGGGTCTCGAGGCCGGCCTCGCGCACGGCATCGAGCAGCCGCAGCACCCCCACCGCCGTCACGTCCGCGGTGTATTCCGGCATCTCGAACGAGACCTTGACGTGGCTCTGGGCGGCCAGGTTGTACACCTCGTCCGGCCGGAGCCTCTGCAGGGTGCGAACGAGGCTGTATTGGTCGACGAGGTCGCCGTAGTGGAGGGCGAGACGCCCGCGGATGTGATCGATGCGCCACGTGTTGAACGAGCTGCTGCGGCGAACGAGGCCGTGGACCTCGTACCCCTTGTCCAGGAGCAGCTCGGCCAGGTAGCTCCCGTCCTGGCCGGTGATACCGGTGATGAACGCCTTCTTGGCGGCCACGTAAACCTCCTCCGGGCCCGTCGGAATCCGAAACTCTACACCACCGCGCTACGTCGAACCAAACAGGAGAGCGTGCTAGAATCCGGCCGTTCGACTCATTCTCTTCAGCACCAGCGAGGCTTTGGCATGCGTAGGATGGCACGCGTCGCGCCGGCAGCGATCCTGGCCGGTCTTCTCGCCGGCGGCTGCCTCGAGTTCCGAGGCGTCGGCCCCGAGGACATCACCCCCGAACGCCCGCCGCGGGTGGTGGACGTGACGATCGAATACACGCAGCCGCCGACATGCGAGGTCTCCTCGAACTGCGAGAACCCGGTCGTCTTCTTCGGCACGTGGATGCGAGACGGTGCCCAGTTCTCCCTGACGCGCGACGAGCGCAACTGGGTCTACCGGGGAGTGGCCAAGGCCGTGCCCGTCAACTTCCCGCCGCACGAATACGAGGTACCGTACATCGTCCGCGTGTACGACCCCCATCTCGGCCGGTACGCCGCCTTCAACCTCAAGATCGGCGGCGAGCTGATGACGAAGATCCAGATCCTCGGGCCCTACGACGAGATCGGCCGCGTCTACATCGACGAGAACGGCTTCGGCCACAACGTCTACTATTGAGCCCGGCTAGCGCCGCAGGCGGTGCAGCCGGTCGATCTCGTGCTGCAAGCGCTTGTACTGGTCCGAGGAACGGTCCGCGATCCACTTCTGGGCTTCCTGGTAGCGCGCGTCCGCGGAGGCATACTCCCCTTTGGCGTGATGCTCGATGCCGGCGTTGATGTAGACGTCCGCGATGCGGGCCTTGACGGCGGCGTCGTCGGAGCGCCAGATGAGCACCTGCCGATAAGCAGAGACGGCCGACATCGGGTCCTTCTTCACGTCACGCAGGAAGTCGCCGTACCGCAGCGCGTGATCGGGGTTTTCGTTCTCGCGCTTCATGAGCGTCTGGAGCGCCCAGTCGGCCTGATCGATCTGGCCGACGCGGATGGCAAAGGCGTACAAGGCCTCTATGGCCTCGGCGTTCTTGGGGGAGGCCTCGACGGCCGCACGATACTCGCCGGCGACGCGCGCGGGGCTGAAGTCGGGGCCCGGAGACGCGGCGGCGGTCGCGGGCGGATTGCCCTTCCCCGCCTTCTTCGGCGCGGCGGCGGCGGCCTGCTCCGCGTCATAGCGGCGCTGGGCGTGGGGTGTCAGCAGCCGCGCGAGCCCGAGGCGCGGGCTCGGGTCCTGGCGCATGGCGGCCGCGGCTTTCTCGTAGAGGGCGATGGCCTGCAGCTCCTCCGGCTTGAACTCCGGCGCCGCCGGCACCGCATCGCGCGGGCTTCCGGGAGGAAGCGCCTCCGGCGTGGGCAGCGGCGCCGTCTCGGACTTCTTGGCCCACGCCTCGGCCTGGAGGTAGTAGGCCTCCGGCGCCGTGCTCGTCTGCAGCCGCGCCAGCACCTCGTCGTAGCGTCCGGCCCCGAGCAGGCCGCGGGCCTCTCTCACCTCCGACGGCTCCGTGCTCGATGCACCGCCGGAATCGCCGGCCGGTTTCTGTCCGCCGCAGGCCATCGCCAGCAACAGCGGCCACGCCAGCGCCCGCCGGGCCCTCATCGCGACGCCTCCGAGGTCGCCCGGCGAAGCTGCTCGATGGCGCGGTTCGCCCGATCGGCCACGTGCGCGCTGGGATCGTTGACGAGAGGCGTGAGCCGCGCGATCGACTCCGGATCCCCGAAGGCGGCGAGGATGTCGCACAGCTCGGCGCGGATGTCGGCATCGGGATCGTTGAGGTACGGATAGAGCTCGCCGAGCAGGTCGCGGCCCAGCTCCAGGATGTAGTCGCGGCAGCGCCGCCCCAGCGTCTTCGAGGGCAGGTTGAGGACGATGCTGTCGAGGAACGCACGATCGCCGAGCAGCGTGATCGCAAAGCTGTAGGCCACCCGGAGGTCGTCGCTCTTTTCCCGCTGGAAGTCCTTCTTGAAGGCCGGCAGCAGCCGCTCGTCCGAGACACGGGCCAGCCCTTCGATGGCGAGCCGCTTGCGGTCCGGATCGGCGTCCTGAACGAGCTCGCGGAAGAGATCGGCCTGGGCCGGATCAGCCACGCGGCTCAAGGCCTGCAGGGTGCGCTGGCCGAGCTCCTTCCGGCGGTTGGCCTCGAACATCTCGCGCAGCGCGGGGCCCGCCTCCTTCACTTGCAGCGTCCCGATCGCGTGCAGCACGCGGTTGCGGACGGAGGTGGAGCCGTCCGCCAGCAGCGCCACCAGGGCGCGCCCGTGCTCCTTGCCCCCGAGCTTGGCGATGGAGAGCGCGGCCGCACCGCGAACCCCTGGCTCCGGATCCGAGAGGGCGTCGCCCAGCTCCTTGAGGGATGCGCGCGCACCGAGCATGCCGAGGGCCAGCGCGCTCTGCTCGCGGATCCCCTTGTCGTCGTCGCGGAGCGCCAGCGTGATCGCACGGATGGCGGCGGCGTCGACGCGTGTGTTCGGCGCCACCTTCGTCTGGTCGTACTCGTCGGAGAAGATTTCCAGGAAACGCTTCACCCCGCTCGATTCGTCGATGTCGATGTAGAGGTCGACCAGGGCGGAGATCGCCTCCTCGCGGATCGTGGCGTCTTCGTCCTCGGTGAGAGTGACGAGGGCGGGTATGGCCGACGGCTCACGCAGCTCGCGCAGCGCGCGCACGACTTCGAACCGGACCTTCGCATCCGGATCGCGCGCCAGCGCGGACAAACCGCTGACCGCCTCGCGGCGCCGGCTCTTCCCCAGCTCGGCGGCGGCGGCCTGGCGCGTCTTGGCGTTCGGGCTCTTGAGGTTCGCGAGCAGATCGTCGAAGGAGACGCGGGGGGCGCCTTGCGCCAGGCCCGGCAGCAGCGCCGCCAGCAGAAGGGCGAGGTGTCGGATGGTTCGGCGGCCAGGATGAAACACGGATGACAGCCTCCAGATTCCCGGGATCATACCAATTCCCCCGTAGAAACGGGGTCCAAGAATCAGGCGCGAGCGGCTTCCGCGGCCAGCGCTTCCGCCAGGAAGGGCCACGTCACCCCGCGCCTCCGATCGACGAGCTGCTCCGGTGTGCCCTGGAACACAAGGAAGCCGCCGGCTTCGCCCGCCTCCGGACCGAGATCGATCACCCAGTCCGCCTGCTTCACCACATCCATGTTGTGCTCGATCACGACGAGGGTGGCCCCCGCCTCGAGCAGACGCTCGAAACACATGAGGAGCTCACGGATGTCGGCCATGTGCAGGCCCGTGGTGGGTTCGTCGAGGACGTACAACACGCGGCGGTCCGGCTTGCGCAGCAGGTGCGCGGCGAGCTTCAGGCGCTGGGCCTCGCCGCCGGAGAGGGTATTCGCCGGCTGCCCCAGGCGCAGGTAGCCGAGGCCGATCTGCTCGAAGAGCTTCAGGCGCTGCACGACCCGCGGCTGCTGCGCGAAGAAATGCACGGCCTCGTGGACCGTCATCTCGAGGACCTGGTTGATCGTCTTGCCCTTGTAGCGCACCTCGAGGATGGCCGGTTCGTAGCGCCGCCCGCCGCAGGCCTCGCACACGAGGAACACGTCGGCCAGGAATTGCATGTCGACCCGCACCTGCCCATCGCCGCCGCACACCGTGCAGCGCCCGCCGTCGATGTTGAAGGAGAAATGGCTGGCGGTGAGCCCGCGGTCTTTCGCCTCCTTCGTCTCCGCGAACAGCTCGCGGATGGCATCGAAGGCCTTCACGTACGTGACGGGATTGCTGCGCGGGCTGCGGCCGATCGGCGATTGATCGACGAGGACGATCTCCTCGACGAACGAGGCCCCTTCGATGGCGTCGTGGGGCCCCACCGCGCGCTCCCACTTCCCCTGCGCCTTGAGCAGCGCGGCGCAGAGCACGTCGTGCACGAGAGTCGACTTCCCCGACCCGGAGACACCGGTGACGCAGGTCATCGCCCCGAGGGGGATACGCGCGTCGATGCCCTTGAGGTTGTGGGCACGGGCGTTCTTGATGGTGAGCGAGAGGCCGTTGCCCTTGCGCCTCGGCCCGCGACGCGCGATCTGCAGCTCGCCGCGCAGATACTTGCCGGTGAGGCTGCGGCCGTCCTGCATCAGGTCGGGGAACGAGCCCTGGAAGATGACGCGCCCGCCTTGCTCGCCCGCCCCCGGCCCCATGTCGATGACGTGGTCGGCGGTGGCCATGATCTCGCGATCGTGCTCGACCACGACCACCGTGTTGCCCTGATCGCGCAGCGCCTTCAGCGTCTCGATGAGGCGGCGCGTGTCGCGCGGGTGCAGGCCGATCGACGGCTCGTCGAGGACGTAGAGGGTGCCCACGAGGCCGGTGCCGAGGGAGGTCGCGAGGGCGATTCGCTGCGCCTCGCCGCCGGAGAGGGTGCCGAACGCACGATCGAGGGTCAGATAGTCGAGGCCGATGTCGACGAGGAACCCGAGCCTCCGATCGAGCTCGGGCAGCACGCCGCCGGCGAGGGCGCGCTCCGTCTCGGTGAGCTCGAGCCGGGAGAGGAAGGTCCGCGCTTCGCGGAGGGACTGCGCGCACAGCCGGTCGATGTCGAGACCGCCCACCTTCACACGGAGCGCCTCGCGGCGCAGGCGGCTGCCGTGGCACTCCGGGCAGGTTTGATAGCCGCGGTAGCGGCTGAGGAACACGCGGACTTGGACCTTGTACTTCTTCGTCTCGAGCCAGCGGAAGAAGCCGACCACGCCCTGGAACTCGTCGTCGCCCATCAGGATATGGCGGCGGTGGTCCTCGGGCAGATCCGCCCACGGCACATCCAGGGGAATTCCGCGCCGCCGCGCGAAGCGCCGCATCTCCGTGACGGCCGATCGATAGTGCGGCCGGTTCCACGGCTCGACCGCGCCTTCGTCGAGCGTCTTCTTCTTGTCGGGGACGACGAGGTCCTGGTCGACCTCGATGAGGTTGCCGAAGCCGTGGCACGTCGGACAAGCGCCGAAGGGGCTGTTGAACGAGAACAGGCGCGGGTGCGGCTCCTCGAAGCGCCGGCTGCAGGGGCCGCATTCGTAGCGATCGGTGAGCCGGATCGCCGCCCCGCCCAGCACTTGCACGTGGACGATGCCGTTGCCGGCGGCCAGCGCCGCCTCGAGGGTTTCGGCGATGCGCGTGCGGGTCTCGGGCTTCAGGACGAGCCGATCGGCGAGAACGTGCACGGGCGCGGGCGGCAGCGACGCGGTACCAGCCAGGATCGGCTCCAACTCGACGACCTGCTCGCCGGAGAGGAGCCTTGTGTATCCCTTCTTGGCGAGGTCGGCCAGGCTCTCCGGGTCGGTCCCCGGCGGAGGGAAGCCGACGAGCACCCGCGTCCCCGCCTCCATCTCGAGCAAGCGCTCGGCCATGGACTGCGGCGTGTCCTTGGTGACGGTCCGGCCGCAATCACAGATCGTCCGCCCCACGCGCGCGAACATCAGGCGCAGGAAGTCGTGCATCTCGGTGGCGGTGGCGACCGTCGAGCGAGGATTGCGCGAGGGCGACCGCTGGCGGAGGGCGATGGCCGGACAGACGCCGTCCATCTCCGCCACGTCGGGCTTCTCCATGCGCTCCAGGAACTGGCGCGCGTAGATCGACAGGCTCTCGACGTAGCGGCGCTGGCCTTCGGCGTACAGGGTGTCGAAGGCGAAGCTGCTCTTGCCGGATCCGGAGACGCCGGTAACCACGACCAAGTGCCCGATGGGCACGTCGACGTCGATGTTGCGAAGGTTGTGGACGCGGACGCCGCGGACCCGGATTGCTTCCTGCATGCCTCTCCAGCGCTGAAGGAAACCCCGATTGTAACGAAAAACAGGCTGGGGGTCAGGTCTGTTGTTTGTTATCTACGGGCGTAGACAGCAAACAACAGACCTGACCCCATCACGGAAGCCTCTGTCGCGGCGGGTACAGCACGAAGTTCGCGGCCTGGGCGGCCTGGGCGCCTTCGTGCGCGGCGCTCACCACCTGGTGGCCGTGTTTGTCGTTCACGTCTCCTGCCGCGAAAAAGCCCGGGACATTGGTGCGGTTCTTGTCGTCGGTCGCGATGTGGCCGACGGGGCTGTATCGCAGGTCGAGGGCGGCCAGCCCCTCGGTGCGGGCGGTCGAGCCCAGGAGACTGAACACGTAGTCGAACCGCTCCCGGCGCCCTCCATCGAACCACACGTCCACGCCGTCCGGTCCGGCTTTCGCGGAGCGCGCGGCTTCCGAGCACCATCGGATGCCCTCCGCCCCCAGCTTCGCCCGCATCGGGCTGCGGATCGTGATCGGCCCCGGCTCGACCGCGAACGTCAGGTCGGGCGTGTAGGTCAGGAACTGCAGCGCCGTCGATGCCGCCGACGGGTCGCGGCCGATGAGCAGCACCTTCTTGTCGAGAGTACGCCAGCCGTCGCACACGATGCACCAGAACAGCCGATGGCCGACGAGCCGTCTCGCCCCCCGGAAGCACGGCCAGCGGTCGCGCACCCCCGCCGCCCAGATGACCGTCCGTGCGCGCAGACGCTTCTGCGAGGTGTGCACGGAGAAGCCCCGCCCCGATCGCGTCACGCGGGAGACCGTGGCCTCCAGGAAGCACACGCCGAAGCGTTCGGCCTGCTTCCAGCCCAGGGCCCGGAGCCGGCGTGCCCCTACCCCTCGTGGAAAACCGAGGTAGTTGTCGTTGGTCTGGCCATAGCTCCAGCGGCCCTGGCCGTCGTCCACGACGAGCGTGCGGCGCAGGAAGCGGCCCATGTAGACAGCGGCGGACAGGCCGGCGGGACCGCCGCCGACGATGACGCAGTCCCAGAGGTCGTCCTTCATAATCGAATCATGCCTGCCGGGAACAGCGTCGAGCGCCGCCGCCAGACCGCCGCGCGTGGGGTCCTGATCTTCCTGGCCGCGACGGCCTCGATCCTCCTGTGGCTCGTCGTCTGGCCGTTCTGGAAGGCGATCTTCCTCGCCGCCGTCCTCGCCGCCGCCCTGTACCCCTGGTACACGCGGTTGAGCACGCGCCTCGGCGGGCGCCCGCAGACGACGGCCTGGCTCATGACCACCGCCGTCGTCCTGATCCTGGTGGTGCCGATCTCGTTCCTCACCCTGGCCGTGGCGAAGGAGGTCGTGAACGGGGCGCAGTACGTCCGCGAGACCCTGCGGAGCGAAGGCGTCGCCGGCCTGGTGAACGACCTGCCGCTGCCGGTGCGATCGATGGCGCAGGGGGTCCTGGACCAGATCCCCAAGGAAGACGAGGAGCAGCTCTCCGGCCTGCAGGGCGCGCAGGCGGCCCGCGCCGTCGGCGGGGTCCTGCAGGCGACCTCTTCCGCGGTGATCCAGGCCGGCATGATGCTCATCGCGTTCTTCTTCCTGTTGACGGAGGGCCCGCGCCTGGTGGACTGGATCGCCGACAACGCCCCTCTGCCAGCTTCGCACACTCGCGGCCTGCTCACGGAGTTCCGCCAGGTGTCGGTGTCGGTGCTCGTCTCGTCCACCGCCACCGCCGCCGTTCAGGCGATCGTCGCCCTCGTGGGCTACCTGATCGTCGGCGCGCCCCACCCGCTGTTCTTCACCGTCGTCACCTTCGTCATGGCGTTCGTCCCGGCGATGGGCGGCGGTGGCACCTGCGCGGCCGTGGCCGGCCTCGTGTTCCTCACCGGCAAGCCGGGCGGCGCCCTCTTCCTGCTGCTCTGGGCGATCATCGCGGTGGGACTCTCTGACAACGCCCTGAAGCCGCTGCTGATGCGGAACGAGGTGCGCCTGCACGGCGCGCTGATCTTCTTCGCGCTGCTGGGCGGGCTGGCGTACTTCGGCGGCGTCGGCTTGATCGCCGGGCCGCTGATCCTGGTGTTCTTCCTGGCGGTGGTGAAGATGCTACGCCGGCAGTATCACGAGCCGGTGGCGGAGTAGGCCACGCCCGCTACTGGCGCACGGCGGTGGAAGGCGCCGGCGCGGCTGCGGATGCGATACGGCCCTCCGCCTGGCGCTCCGCGATGAACTTCTGCGGGTCTTTGATGAGCAGCACGGCCTTGCCCACGACCTCCATGGCCTTGCGGACCTGCGGATCCCACTGCGACACCCGCCGGCGCGCCTCGCGCTCGCCATAGGCGCTGCGGAGGACCTCCTCCACGATGTGTTGCGAGACGGCCTCGCGCTGGGCGGCGAGCTCCTCCTCCGTGAAGCGGAGCTTCTGCTTCGTGAGGAAGGCGCGGAACTCGCCCCAGGTGCGATCGTCGACCTCGAACCCGAGCTCGACCACGCGCACCTTCGCCGATTGGATGCCCGAACGCTTCCCGGTGCCGGCGATCTCCTGCGCCTGGCCCGTGCTGCCCGTACCCGCGAAGCCGCGGGAGAAGTTGACGAAGGCTTGGCGCGTGATCAGGTACGAGACGAGCTTCGACGGCGTCTCGGGCTCGACACAGTAGTCCGGCGTGATGCCGTCGCCGCCGTACACCTTCCGCCCGGCATCGGTGAGCTTGGGCTCGCCCTGGCCCTCCTCGCACGTCTTCCGATCGCGCGGGGAGTGGTAATCCTCGAGGGCCATCGAGTTGTAGTCGCGCTGGATGAGCCGGCCCGACGGCGTGTAGTAGCGCGCGGTGGTCAGGGCCAGCGCGTACCCGCGCACGTTGTGCAGCGGCATGATCGTCTGCACCAGGCCCTTACCGAACGTGCGCTCGCCCACGATGAGGCCGCGGTCGTGATCCTGCAGCGCCCCCGCCACGATCTCGGAGGCGCTGGCGCTGTGTTTGGACACGAGCAGCACGAGGGGCATGTCGGCGAACGGGCTCTCGCCCTCGGTGATGTAGTTGGACTCGTCGCGCTTGGTGCGCCCGCGGGTGAACACTACGAGCTGCCCCTTCTTCAGGAACAGGTTCGACACCGCGAACGCCTGCTCCAGCAGGCCGCCTGGATTGTCGCGGATGTCCATGACCACGGCCGTCGCGCCCTGCGCCTTCAGCGCCTTCAGCGCCTTCTCGAGCTCCTTCTCGCAGCCCTTGCCCTCCCCGGGCCGGCAGGCCGTCGTCTCGTTGAAGTCGGTGTGGCGCAGGTAGCCCGTCTTCTTGTCCAGCATGAAGTAGTACTGGACGGAGTGGAGCGGGATCTCGTCGCGGATGACAGTGAACTCCAGCGGCTGGTCGTAGCCCTGGCGGACGATCGTGATGCGCACGGCGCTGCCCTTGGGCCCACGCAGGCGCTTCACGGCGTCGTCGATGCCCATGCCGCGCGCATCCTCGTCCTCGATGCGGCTGATGATGTCGCCCGCGCGGATGCCGAGGCGATAGGCGGGGGTGCCTTCGAACGGGGAGACCACGGTGATGTTCCCGTCGACGGCGGAGACGGTGATCCCGAGGCCGTAGTAGGAGCCCTTCTGCCGCTCCTGGAGGTTGCTGTATTCCTTGGTCTCGAGGAAGTTCGAGTGGGGATCGAGGGTCCGCAGCATCTCACGGATGCTGGCCGAGATCACCCGCTCGGGCTTCACCTCCTCGACGTACTGGTCCTCGATGACGGAGAGGATCGCGGTGTACGTACGCAACGACTCCGACAGCCGCGAGGTGCCGGCCACGGCGCGGGTGCCGAGCCAGCCACCGACGAGGGAGGAGCCGAGGACGAGGAGGATGCTCAAGGCCGCGACGCGCGACGGCCGGCGAATCATCACGAGGACGATGATAGCAGACTCGGCACGGAAGTCCTGAGTCATGGGTTTTGAGTCGTGAGTGAGCCTTCGACGGCCTGCCCTCACCTATCGGCCGCAGCCGCCGGCCTTGGCTCCCGCCGCCACTGTTGCCGTTGCTACCGTTGCCGTTGCTACCGTGGCTACCGTTACCGACGCTACCGTTGCCGACGCTACCGGTCGTCAGCCTCGTTCACCTCACTCATGACTCAAAACTCAAAACTCACGACTGCCGTCTAGCCATAAGCAGGCCGACGAGCAGCAGCACCAGCGCGAGCGGCACGATCACGGCGCCGTACGTGTCGAACCACGCGTCGAACGCTTTCAGATAGGACAGGGCGCCCCGCCCGTAGGCGGCGCCGAGGATCGCCCAGGTCGCATAACGCGCGCCGCGGGCCACGGCGACGGTGACGACGAAACGGCGGAACGGCACGCCGAAGACGCCGGACGAGAACACGAAAATCTTGAACGGCATCGGGGGCGGCAGCAGCGCGGGCACGGCCAGGGCGAGCAGATCCCAGCGGCGGAAGGCGCGCC
>Ga0114129_10002458_pt1 | contig 25718 bp, 24 predicted proteins | sample RhiMetdeltSRZDD1_FD_80071 | JGI IMG/M metagenome (GOLD analysis project Ga0114129, IMG submission 80071) | Populus rhizosphere microbial communities from Tennessee, USA - Rhizosphere MetaG P. deltoides SRZDD1 (version 2) (version 2) | ecosystem: Host-associated > Plants > Roots > Rhizosphere >...
AAATCGGTCACGTTCGAACTATAACGTGGTCCGGCTGAAGCCGGACCCCACTCCATACGGTCCGACGCACATTTGCCGATAAGGTCCCTCGAGGACACTGATGCCGATCGCTTCATGGCTGTTCATACGAGGTTCGGAGAGCATCTGGATTGAGCGACCGTCGGGCAACACGCTGATCATTGCCGGCCCTGGTCGTCGCCGGCAGCAAAGGACGTTCTTCACCGAGGAGCAGCTGCAGCGCTTTCAGATGCGACTGGCGGAAACACTCGCAGAACAGCGATGGTTCCTGTGGGCGTATAACCGCGATCGCCGAAGCCAGAGTCGAGATGAGGCTGCCAGAGGCGAGGTTGGCGCTAATGCCCGGCCATTTGTCCGTACTTCTCCTCGAGGTATTGGAGGTACGGCGCGGGATCGACGCCTGACCCGGTAATCCGCTGCACAAGCTCCTGCGGCCAATAAGCGCGCCCGTGTTGATGCAACTCGCGGCGCAGCCACTGCAGGAGCGGCGCAAACTCACCCCGCCGGATATCGGCATCGCGCTCAGGATGGACTTCGTTGAATCGCCGCCACAACTGCGCGGCGATCACATTTCCAAGTGCATACGTCGCGAAATAGCCGAACAGTCCCGCGGACCAATGAATGTCCTGGAGGACGCCGCGCGCCGCGTCCGGCGGCGTCAGGCCCAGGTACTCGCGCATCCCTGTGTTCCAACGCTCTGGCAGTTCGTCCACGGCGATCTCGCCTTCAATGAGCCCAATCTCGAGTTCCACGCGGAGCATCACGTGCAGGTTGTAGGTCGCCTCGTCTGCCTCCACACGGATCAGTGAGGGCTGCACTTTGTTGATAGCGCGGTAGAACTGCTCGAGGGTTACGCCGCCGAGTTGCGCTGGGAACCGCTCTTTGAGGTGCGGATAGAAATGCTCCCAGAAGGGAAGTGACCGGCCGACCAGGTTTTCCCAGAGGCGGCTCTGCGACTCGTGGACTCCAAGCGACGCGCCGCCCTCGAGCGCCGTGCGGTGATGTCCCGGCTTGACGCCCTGTTCATAGAGCGCATGACCCGTCTCGTGCATCGTGCCGAACAACAGGCCGAGCGGCATGCCTTCAACCCATCGCGTGGTGATGCGCACATCGTCGGCGCCGATGGCCGTCGCAAACGGATGCAGAGACTTGTCCTGCCTTCCACGCGTCCAGTCGAATCCAAACGCGGTGACGACTTGGACCGCAAAATCCAGCATGGCGGCTTCTGCGTAGGACGCACGGAGGAAGGAATCGTCCACGGAAGGCGCCGCTGCGACTGCACGAATGAGCTCGACCTGTCGCGGACGCAGCTGCGTGAAGATGGTTTTGACCTCCGCCGTCTTCATCGACGGCTCGAAATCATCGAGCAATACGTCGTACGGATGGTCGGCGGGTGGGAAAAACGTGACGTAGCGTCGCTTGAGTGCGATGATTTTCTCCAGGTATGGCTTGAAGGCGGGGAAGTCCGAGTTCGCGCGTGCCTGTCCCCACGCCTGCTGACCCGCCGAGACCGCTTCGGCGAACTCGGCGACAAACGACGCAGGCACCTTGGTGGCCTTCTCGTAATCTCTCGCCGTCACCTCGACGAGCCGCTGTGCGTTGCCACCATCGTCGATGCGAGCGACTTCAGCGCGAGCGGCTTCAATCGCGTCACCCATTTCGGACGATGTGAACTTCTCGTGCGCCAGGCGGCGCAGCGTGGCGAGCATCTCGCCGTGTGTGGTCGCGCCGCCCTGGGGCATGCAGACCCGCTCGTCCCACTCCAGCAAGTCTGCTGCGTGTCGCAGATCCGCGACCTCCGCGGAAATTGTTTGAAGTTTCTGAAGTCCGTTCGTCACACGAGCTGATTTATACCGCACTGTTACGGTGCAGCGGTGAGCCCGTGGCGGCGCATGACCTCGGCCATCTTCGCTCGATCCCGCGGCCCGCCCGCTGCGGCCCTGAGCACTTCGAACGCCTCGCGGAAATACTCGGGTCCGATGGCCGCGGGCGTAATGACGCACAGCGCTTTCGCATCCTGGCTCCCGTTGCGAACCACCGTTGCGCTCCTGCTGGAGTCACGCTTTCCGATGTTTGTCGCCTGGGGGCCGGAACTCGGCTTCCTCTACAACGATTCGTACGCGGAAATCCTGGGTGCCAAACATCCGCGCGCGCTTGGCCGACGCTTCTACGACATCTGGTCCGAGATCTGGCCTGACATCAGCCCGCTGATCGATGCGGCGATGGCAGGGCAAGCCACGTATCAAGAGGATCTGCCTCTCGTCATGAACCGCCGAGGATATGACGAGCAGACCTGGTTCACATTTTCCTATTCGCCCCTTCGCGACGAAACCGCCGAGGTTGCCGGCATGTTCTGCGCGGTCTCGGAGACGACACAGCGAGTTCTGGCGGAGCGGGCGTTGCGGGAAAGCGAGGCAGCGCTTCGTGAGTTGAACGAGACGCTCGAACGGCGTGTCAACGAGGCTCTTGCCGAACGGAAGCTGGTCGCCGACATCGTCGAGGGCACGAACGCGTTCGTGCAGGTCGCCGACCTCGATTACCGGTGGCTGGCCATCAATCGCGCCGCCGTGGACGAGTTCGAGCGGATTTTCGGTGTTCGGCCACGGGTGGGCGACAACATGCTCCCTCGCCGACCAGCCGGTTCAGCAGGCCGCTGTCAAAGCGGTATGGAGCCGAGCGCTCGCCGGTGAGATGTTCACCGCAACCGAGGAATTCGGCGATCCCGCCCGAGATCGGCGCGCGTATGAAATGCGCTTCAACACGCTGGTCGACCGCGATGGCCGGCGGTATCGGCGCGTACCAGTTCGTGTACGACGTCACAGAGCGTCTGCGCGATCAGGAGCGCCTGCGGACGGCCGAAGAAGCACTGCGCCAGGCGCAGAAGATGGAGTCGCTCGGTCAGCTGACGGGCGGCGTTGCTCACGATTTCAACAACCTGCTCGCGGTGTTTGCAAGTGGGCTGCAACTGCTGGAGCGCAGCTCCGGCCGGCCGCCGAGTCCGCGCGTCTTCGAGTCGATGCGTCGCGCCATCGCGCGAGGCACCGGCCTGACACGGCATCTGCTGGCGTTCTCGCGCCGGCGGCCGATCAACCCGGAGTCGATCGACCCCGTGGCGCACCTCACCGGCATGCGTGCGATGCTCGACGCGTCGCTTGGTGGGCATATCGAGGTGCAAATGAAGTTCGGCGCCGGGATCTGGCCCATCGAGGTCGATCCCGGCGAAATGGAGCTGGCGATCGTAAACCTATTGCGTGAATGCTCGTGACGCGATGCCCGATGGCGGAGTCATCACAATCACCGTGGAGAATGTCCGCGCGGAGCACGGCGGTGGCGATTCCGTCAAGATTTCCGTTGCCGATACTGGTGTCGGCATGGCGTCGGAGCTTGGCTTCTCGGTCCTTCACGTGGCCAGCCCGGACGCCGCGCTGGGTGCGTTAGCGAACGCCCGGGACATCGACGTGGTGCTGTCGGACATCATGATGCCGGGTGGCGTCAGCGGAGTGCATCTCGCCAGGGAAATCCGGCGGCGCCACCCGGATCTTCGCGTGGTCCTGACAACGGGTTACGTGGAAGCCGCCGCCGATCTCACCGACGGAGAATTTGATCTCCTGCTCAAGCCATACACGGCTGAGGCGTTAGCCATGTGCCTGCGGGTCAACCGCGCTGAATCGTCATCGGCTCGCGTCTATCCAACGTGAACGGCTAGCGGGCGAACGGGGCTTCCAGGTCTGCGTACGAAAACCCATAACTCCCCATGACATCGTCGAACGATTGACCATCCGCCAGTTGGTGGAGCAGCCGCGTCCAGCCGAACGCCGATCGTTCGGCGATCACGTTGACGGCTAGAAGGCTCTCGTCGTACGCCACCTGCGCTTCGGCAGCATTCAGACGTCCAAAGCTGCCTTCGAGGCGCTTCAACGGAATCGATCGACCCAGGGCTCTCATCCTGCGTGCCGCCGTGCTTACGTCCGTGCCGTCAAAGTACTGGGCCAAGCCTTCATTGAGCCACGCCGGAACGCCGCTCGGAGCGATACCGGCCACGATCGCGTGTGCCAGTTCATGCGTCAGGACTTTCTCGAATAGCTCCGGCTGCTGTGAGGCGCCCGCCACGGGTATGCGAATTCTGCCGTCGTACTGGCCGCCAGCCCATGCCGGGGCACGTGTGACGTCGCGGAACTGCTGCTCCGTGTAGAGGACCGCGACGATGGTATCCGGTGGGTACTCACCGAGCTTGTTTGCAATGCGGAAGAATTCCGAGTTGAACACGTCCGTGGCCTGTCTGGCGAGTGATTGCTCGGCATGCCCTTCGAACAGCACCCGGAAGCGCTCGTATCGCCATTCATCGAACGACTTGTGAACGCTGGCCTCGCGGCGCCATTGGTCCAGCGTACGCGTGAGGTCCGGATTCCGCGGTGCGTGCGTCAGCGCGTCCTCATAGGTGCGGATGGCGAGATCGACGTCGCCTTCGTCGAACGCGATCTGACCGAGAAGAATCGACGCCGGAGTAAGGCCCGGCATCACGTCCAGTGCCTTCTGCAGCGAGGTCATCGCCTCCTTCTGCTTTCCCTGTGCGTGAGCAGCCGCGCCGGCGCCCATCAGCAATACCGGGTCGTTGGGTCTCACGGTCAGCGCTTCGGCGAAGAGGCTCGCCGCGCGGTCCTGATAGCCATCACGGAGCGCTTTCCACCCTGCATCATTGAGCTCGTTCACCCGGGATTGACCATGAACCGACGTTATGCACAGCGTCATCACGCACAGAATCGCGGCCGCTCGAGATCGAAGCATGCCGGCCGGCGCGGCAAGCGCCATGCCTGTCAGTACGATGCGATGACGGCGTGAACCCACTCGTCGCGTGTCCGAACGATTACCGGTTCGGAGCCGCGATTACACGTTGGTCAAGATCGGACCGTGCGCTACCGCTGCGTCTCGCCGGCGGCCGCCGCATTCACGGCAAGCGTGGGCGGATTGTGCAGAAGCGTGTCGCGGATCTCGCTGGCCTGCTCTGGCGAGAATCCGAGCGTCAGCACATCGGTCCGCTGAAGATCTCGAACGTCCCAGCGACCCCGCATCAACCCTGTCTCCGCGTGTGCGCCCCGAGGGAGCATCAGATGGGCGATCTCGTGCGCCATCACGAATCCCAGAAGGTCGTCCTCGTTCATCGCGGCTCGTGCCGCTGTCTCTCGGACGCGGTCGTATATCGCATACGCGATCCGTCCCATGCCTTCGTCTGGTACCGCCGCAAAACCGAGCGCGCCCTCCGCGACGTGTCCACGCGCCGCCATCTTCGGCGTCAGGATGATGAGCGTCACCTGTGCGAGTGGTATCCGCGAGATCTCGTCGCGACGCGACGGTCCCGGGTGGCCCCCCACACGCTGTTGCACCACTCCCATCCATTCAGTCCGGACGCCGATGCGTTTGTACATCTCCGTGACGACTGCGCGTGCCCGCGTCAGCGACCCGTTCGAGACGCGGCAGTAGTCATGAATCTGAATTGTGACGGCCAGCTCCCCGTCGCCGCGTTCGTCGGCAGACAGGAGAGGGACGCTGCCGATCACGAACGTGAGTATCAACCACGCGAAGGCTCTGGGCATCACCACTTCTCCGCCCGTTCCCAACGGCAAGATCAGCGCCGCGTCGCTGATGACTCACTGTGGCGGCGTTTTGCGGGCGATTGAAGGGAAATGCACGGCAGAGGCGCGCGTTACCGCGCGCCCTGTTGACAACATCTCGTGAGCGAAGAGTTGCTTACTTCTTGCCCGACGTCGCACGGACTTCCCGTCCAAGCGCGTTGGTGAACGCGTGCATTTCGGGGCTCACCTTGACTCGCGTCGTGCCGAGAGCGATGTCGCGCGCCGACGCGGTCGTTCCGTACGCACGCTCGTTCCTGGAGGTGTCAGGATTCAAGCTGCCGCCCGACAAATCGATACCCGCGAACAGTCCCTTCGACCGCGAATACGACAGCATCTCGGCGGACAGCTGCGCGTCGGTTGCTGCACTGGCGGTGCGTCCGACTGGACCCGCAGCGATCGAGGCGTCAGTGCCGAGCGTCACCTTGTTGCGCAGCAGTTTGTCGGCGCCGCTCTCATTCATCACGACCAGCACAAGGTCGGTCGACGAGATGCCGACCTGAAGGCCCACGCTGCCCTTCGTCATTTCCATGAAGACTGGGGGGCCCCATGCGTTGCCGTTCTTGCAGCTCATCACGCCGGTGCCGTGTTCGCCACCGATGATGAACCCGCCTTTCTTCAATCCTGGGATGACGACCACGCAGCGCGCCTTGTTCCAGATCGAATCAGGAATTCCGTTCTCCGGTGTGTTTCTGAGCTCTGTGAGAACCGTAGCCGCTTCGTTGAGCTTTTCGATGTCGCTCTTCTTTAGCTGGCCGAATGCCGACGCAGCCATGAGCAGAACCGTCACGCTCGCAACGGCCGTTTTCAGAATTCGCATGTCTCACCTCCAGCGAGGTTCAAGTGCAACGCATGAACCTCCGCTAACACATGACGTCTCAGCGGGAATCTCGAGGAACTTGAATGTCGCGCGCGATGCTCGCATGCGGCATCGCGATCTGCGGTCGAGCAGCAATGCTCACATATTGAGATCGCGATCACCGTTTGCGAGAAAGCTGACGAGCGCGAGGATCGCCCCCCTTATGGCTCAACGCGCATCGACGTGGACAGCTGGAACTGAAGCAGCGTCTCTGCGGGGACGACCAGATGTGTCTTCCCAGAACCGGTGATGACTGCACCGGTGCCGCCGCCGGTGGCTGCGCCGATCGCTGCGCCTGTGCCGCCGCCGAGAATACCGCCGAGAGCAGCGCCGATTCCCGCGCCGCCGATGATCTTCTTCGCGGCCTTCTTCCCTTCACTCGACCCCTTCAGTTCGACCTGATTGGTCGCCACCGGATAGGTGCCGGATTTGGTTTGAATCGAATGCACCTTGAAGGTGATACGGTCGCGCCCTTTCATGTTCGACGACTGTTCGACGTTGACGACTTCCAGCATGGCGATCGCGCCGCGCGGAATGACGATCTGCCCGTCGACCGCGACGGGATCGTCAACAACGCCGGTAAGTGTCATGCCGGGCTGAGCGGACTCCGCGGCAATCGGCTGGGTTGTCCGCACGTTCAGAACCGTGCCGGCAGGCACGATCGAGGCGGCGGCTGCATACGTAATTGATGAACAGCTCACGAGCAGGAGAGTGGTGAGCACAACGGGCAACGTACGCCTCATGGATCTACCGCTCCTTTCGAGGCGATTGAAACATCGCTCCGTTGTAACGCCAGCAAATGTGTGCCCACGGCGCCCGTGAGCCGGACGCTGTAAAATGTCCGGCCGTCCGGCGTTTCGCCAGGAGGTCAACCATGAGCCGTCGCTTCATCAGGTATGTCGTTGCGTTGGTCAGCGTCCTCGGCCTGATCGTGGGGATCGCATTCAAGGCCGATGCGCAGGCCCAGCTCACGTTGCTGTCGCCGAATCCAATTGAGGCGACAATCAACAAGCTGACAGCGGATTTCGAAAAGAAATCCGGCACTCATGTGGCCGTCACCTATGGCACAGGCGTCAGCACGCGAAAGACCGTGGCGAGCGGACAGGCGCTGGATGTCTCGCTCCTGTTCTCGCCATTTCCTGAGGCGCTCAAGACGGGAAATATCGATCGGAACAGTGCGACGGTGATCGCCACGCTGCGCCTCGCACTCGCGGTGAAGAAGGGGGCGCCCAAGCCGGACATCTCGACGGTGGAGGCGGTCAAGCGCACACTCCGGAATGCCAAGTCGATCATCTCGGTGGATCCCGAGCAGGGGAGCGTTGGCGGGGCTGTGCTGCTCACGCTGGACAAGCTCGGTCTCACGCAGGAACTGAAACCGAAGATCAAATGGGTGGCGACGGGCGGAATCGTGCAGGACTCCGTCGCGAAAGGGGAGTACGAACTCGCTTTCGGTCCTTATCTGAGCGACATGCGGAACCCGGGATTGGACGTCGTGGGAGCGCTGCCGCCCGAGGCCTCAACGCCGGTCGACATCACGGGGTTCCTGTCGACCAGCGTGAAAGATCCAAAGGCGGCACGTGCACTGCTGGATTACCTCAAGTCACCGGAGGTTGCGCCGGTCTACGAAAGCGCAAAAATCTTTCCGGTTCGCTGAACGCGCTCGTTATTTAATGTCGATCCCCGACGGCTTGGCCAGCGTGTCGCGATACTGGATTGCCTCGGACGGTATGCAGAGGGACTCGGAAAAGTCCTGGGCTTTCATCCAGTAAAAGTTCGCCCGCATCCACGTCCACGGCTTCGTGTAGTACTTCGGGTCGTCGACGGTCACCGTCAACTGCATGTTGTACTCGTCGACGCGCGTGTACCGCTCCTGGATGTGCGCCGCGGAGCTGCGTGGATGCCCTTCCTCATCCAGCCATGCGCGTTCGTCCACACCCGTCGTATCGATGACGAGCGTGGTGTCGTTCTCCCAGTGGCCCACCGAATAGCCGTAGTAGCGTGACTCGGGTGCGCCGCGCACGTCTACGGCCTTGGGAAGCGCACGGCCGTCCATCCAGATCTCGCGCCATACACGTTGCTGCTCGTAGCCGATGAGGATGCGGTTTGGCGCGGAGCCGAACAGCGTTCCTCCGCGCTGAGTAATCGCGTGCGCGAGGAGGTTGCGTGGGAAGCCGAGCGGATCACACGTGATGAACGGATCGTTCGACGCTCCACTCTCGCCGGTCCTGCTGCCGAGACGCGTGGCATCGCCGTAGTTAAGGCGCGTCTTGAAGGCCGCTTGGCCTGCGGGCGTCATCGGCGGCACGGGGTCCGGTTTGTTGGTGTTCCTCGGCCCCACCCACGCGCCGGACAGGTCGCGCTTGGGCGCCGGTCCAGGCGGGTTCGGCATCCTGGGTACGCCCTCGGAGACGAACCCTTCGCCGCTTACGCGCCCGCGTTGTTGCGCGGCGGAGCCTTCCTGAGTCGCCAGGAAGGCGACCACGGCGAGCAACACGGCCATCGAGGCCGCAAGGGAGTTGCGCATCTCAGCTCTCCTTTACCTGGTGCTGGTGTCGGCTACTTCTTGCCGGTCTCGGCGTCCGGATCGTACCGGGATTTGCCGCCCGCATCGCCGCCAAGCTGGGTGTCATGCAGTTCGCTGCCATCGGCAAGGATGATCTTGTTTAGCCGGCCGGCAGGGTTGCCGTTCTTGGCCACATACATCCGAACCGTGATGACATCGCCTGGCTGCACGGACGTCTTCGTCCAGCCAATCAACCTGAGCGCCTGAGGCGCCGCGGTCTCAACGACCATGTGGACGACGTTGCCCTTCGCGTCTGTGGCGTCGAAATTGATCAGCGCGTGCGGATTGGCCCAGGCGAATTGCGTGACCTTCGCCTGCTTGAATTCGGTGATGGTATCGGCATACGCCGCATTGCCATGATGCGCCAGCACCCGGCTGCTGATACCCATCAGAAGGCTGAGGCTCAACGCCGACGTCACGAGCAGTTTGCCTTTCATGTGCACCTCGTTAGGGAGACGTTTATACCACGCACCGAGCCGTCGAGACAGCACCGCCGGAACGGTGCGCCCGAAGGCACGAACCTGTCTGGCGTACCGCCAGTCGGACGGGTCAGGTGGCGGGACAGATTCTAGCTCAAGGACTTACTGGACGACGATCGTTCCCGTCATCCCTGGGTGAATCGAGCAGTGGTACGGATACGTTCCCCTCGCGGCGAACGTGAACCTGAAACTGTCGCCGGCCGCGACTCGCCCCGAGTCCCAGACACCTGTGTCCGAGACGATGTCGTGGTTGGTGGAATCTGTATTCGCCCAGGTGACCGCCGTGCCTTGCGCGACGGTCGACGGATTCGGTACGAAGCCGCCGGTGCCCAGCGCGCGGGCGTTTGTGGGAATCGTGATCGTTGCCGTGGAGCCCGACGGTGCCGGGGACGGGGAGGGCGCTGGCGAGGGTGCTGGCGATGGCGTTGGTGACGGACTGGAAGGAGAAGGGGTCGACGAGTATCCTCCGCAGCCGGTCACCAACACGATGAGAAGAAGAGACGTGGACACGCGACGAATAGGAATGGCAGTCATGAATCCTCCGAACCTACGGGGAGCACTGATCCGTCGGAGCAACGGAACTGCCACGTCTTCGTCGCCGCAACGCCTGATATTTGCCCCGATTGCGCAACGGGACGTTTCGCAATTCGAACGATATTGCGGTCGACGTAAACGGCTCAGCGATTCGCCGGTTCGATCAGATAGCCGCGGCGTGATCGCCATTCATCGGATGACGCCGCGCCGGACTGCGTACAAGACGATCTCGTCGGCGCTGTGTACGTCGAGTTTCTCCAAGGATGCGCGCGATGTGTCTCTACCGTACTGGGGCTGATGAAGAGCAGCGAGGCAATGTCCTTGTTCGTCTTCCCTTCCGCAATCAGCTGAAAGACTTCACGCTCGCGATCCGACAACGTCTCGTAGTGATCGACGGCGCCCGGTTCACCAGAGCGCCGCTTGACGTAGTCGTCGAGCATCAGGATCCGCGAGCTCCGCTGCAGACGCGTCCAGTGCTCGCGTTCCTGCTCGGAGGTCACCTCTGGCACGGAGCTGCCGAGCAGCCCGTCTGCCTCCATGCGCAATCGCACCAACTCGACCCGGTACGACTCCCGGCGGGAGCCATCGAACAACGCATCGCGCAGATAAATGGAGCCAAAGAGAATGTTCGTCCGAATCTTCGACAGCGTTTGCTCACCGCGGGCGTAGGACTCGTGCACGGTTTCCGATAATGCCTGTTCTGTTGGGGCGCTGCCATCAGGTCCAAAAAATCCGGTGAATACTGTCTCGACTGGATACCGCGGGCTGGTTGCACCGAGTACGTTCGATTTTCAGCGTCACCCCTGACGCCTTGTCCCCGTCAGCGGGTGCTGGCGCGCGATCACTCGGGTCGCAGTGGTCGCGCGCATTTCTATTTTTTTATGGCGTGAAATTCCGTTACTGCCGGAACGCGCCGGCGCCTGGCGGGCTCGTGGATTCGAGAGTGTCGGCCTGGATCTCAGCCGGTGAGCGCATGCGCCCAGTCGGACACTGTTTGCTGCCAGCGGCGAACGATCGACGAGCGCCGCAACCACGCTTCGCAGTCTTCAACCCCACATCTCCGGAACGCGACGAGTAGATAGCGGTCGCCGACACGCGGCGCGTGGATCTCGCCTGCCACGAACGCGCCGTCCGGGCTGATCTGCGGCGTTGGCCCGGGCGTTTTCAAGTGCTGAAGCGCCGCACTGATGATGTGACGGCCGGTCAGCCGCCGCGGCCATCGCGGACGCTTGAACAGCACGGCCGCGTCGAACTGTGTCGCTGACGTCAGTTCGATCGTGAAGATCCCCGTTGGCATATTGCAGTCGTATTCGATGCAGACCGCAGGGTCGTTGAATGTCTCTGACGGCTGCCATCCGTGCTGATGTTCGTACAGCGCGTTGAGGATAACCGGCTCGCGCGGCAGCCAGGCGATTTCGAGCCTCCCAGGCGTGGGTTCCTCCCGAAATACTTCGACCGCATCCGGTGACACGAAAATGCTCGCGCTGGTCGCATTGCCGTTTCCGACGGTGTACGTGTCGCGCAAGTCGCCAGCCTCGGGCGATTCCAGGAACACGAGCACTTTTCTGAACTTGATTTCCGCGTGACCCTGCGAGTCGAGCGACACCGATTGGGTGCCCTGGACGCAGATGGCACTCGTAAATGGCAGCCGGATCCCAACACGTGCGCTCGCGGCCCGAATCCAGCGGCGCGCCATACGTACCTCGCTTCGTGGAGAGGTGGAGCGTCACAGCAATGGGCAAATTCAGAGCCATCGCATGACGAGCCATGCACCTGCGCGTTTTACGCGTCCATGTTGCCAACCTTGTGACCGGCGATCTCGGTTTTTGCGTTTGTCAGAACGATTTGGAAGTCGCCGCGTTGGCCGCTGACTGCTGCGCGGTGTGCAAGTCCATGAACACCAACGTCTTACCCAGTGAATCGGACTGGATCGGCGTTTGCGGTTTTCCCTCGCTCGTCTCGGTCTTCAGAGGGAGGGGACGTGAAAGGTCTGATCTTGTCGGTTGCGGCGATGCTGGCCACAGGCATGGTCGTCGTCAACGCAGAGGGACAAGCGCAGAAGGGCCACACGAGTGGCAGTCAGCCGTCGGGATCGGTTCACGTCGTGTTCTCGACCAACGACGTCCGTGTGATTCGCGAGTACTACGCTCCGCGGTATCGCGCCTTACCGCCCGGGCTTCAGAAAAAGTATGCCCGCACGGGGCAGCTGCCGCCCGGATGGCAGAGGAAACTGCAGCCATTTGATCCTGAGGTCGAGCGCCATCTCGTGGCATTGCCCGCCGGGTACCGGCGCGGCATCGTGGACGGACGTGCGGTCATCATGGACGACCGGACGCGCGTGGTCGTCGACATGGCCGTTGTGTTCTAGTCGTTCACAATTGGTCGCTTGTTCCCCGACCGTTGGTAATCAGTGGTTCGTGGTTAGGTTCCTACGAACCACCAACTACCCACTACCACGCGTCACAGGTTAAGCTGGCGCCTCTGTCCGCATGAAGGGAATCATTCTCGCCGGCGGGTCCGGTTCGAGGCTTCACCCTGTGACTCGCGGCATCAGCAAACAACTGCTGCCCGTCTACAGCAAGCCGATGATCTACTACCCGCTGTCCACGTTGATGCTCGCGGGCATCCGGGATGTGTTGGTCATCACCACCCCGCACGATCAGTCGATGTTCCAGCGGCTGCTCGGCGACGGACGCGACATCGGTATTTCCTTGAAGTACGCAGCGCAGCCGAAACCCGAAGGTCTCGCGCAGGCATTCATCATCGGCCGTGATTTCGTCGCCAGCGATCGCGTCGCGCTGGCGCTCGGCGACAACCTCTTCTACGGCGCTCATTTCACTGACGACTTGCGCGCCGCGGCATCACGCCCCGTTGGCGCAACGATCTTTGCCTACGCAGTACGTGATCCGGAGCGCTACGGGGTCGTCGAATTGAATGAACGCGGCGATGCGGTCTCGATCGAGGAGAAGCCTGCGGTCCCGAAATCCCGCTACGCGGTCACGGGACTCTACTTTTACGACAATCGTGTGATGGAGATCGCCGCCCGTCTTCGCCCGTCGGCTCGCGGCGAGCTCGAGATCACCGATGTCAACCGAGCGTACCTTGAATGTGGACAGCTGCATGTTGCCAGGCTTGCACGCGGTACCGCGTGGCTCGACACCGGCACCCATGCCGCGCTGATGCAGGCCGCCAATTACGTGCAGGCGCTCGAAGACCGGCAAGGCTTCATGGTGGCGTGCATCGAGGAAATCGCCTATCGCTTGAACTACATCACGGCCGCCGATCTGGAGCAGCTTGGGCGTCGCATGGAATCGAGTTCGTACGGCGAGTACCTGCTTCGGGTCGTCGAACACGACTCGTAGTCCCGAGCGTTCTTCCGGCGCTGCCCATTTCTTCTTTCAGGTTAGAAATCAGCAACAAACGAATTTTGTCAGCCGAATGGTTGACTTTGTGCACGACTCTCGGCGGCGTCCGGCACTCAAGTGCCTGACGCGAAGTGGGTTAGCAGACATAACGCGCATCAGCCGATACGGGACCCCTCTTTGCTCGTCGAGATTTGCGATGAAGGCCAACCTGTCGATCCTCACATTCGCGGCTGCGGCAGCCCTATTCACCACCGTGGCCTGCTCGAAAGATCCTGAAGTCGCCAAGCGCGAATATGTGCGCAGCGGTGACGCGTATGTGACGAAGCAACAGTACAGGGAGGCCATCGTCGAGTATCGAAACGCCGTCCAGCAGGACGTGAGGTTTGGAGAAGCTCGCTCGAAGCTCGCCGAGGCGTATTTTCAGGTTGGCGACATCGAGAACGCCTTCCGTGAGTACATCCGCGCGGCCGACCTCCTCCCGAACGACGTGACGGCGCAGCTCAAAGCGGGCGACATGCTGCTGGCGGCCAAGCGTTACGAGGACGCGAAGGCCAGGGCGGACGCGGCGCTCGTGGTCGATCCTCAGCGGATCGAGGCGCTGATTCTCAGGGCCAACGCGCTTGCAGGTCTCAACAAAATCGATGACGCGGTGAAGGAAGTCGAGGACGCCATCAGGCGTGCGCCCGATCGAAGCGCGAGCTATTCGAGTCTCGGCGCGCTTCAGATGATTCGTGGCGATCGGGAAGAGGCTGAGGCGGCGTTCAAGCAAGCGGCAGCGATGAACCCGAAGTCGCCGCAGGGGTATTTGGCGCTGGCGAACTTTTACCTCGCGGCTGGTCGCCAGAAGGAAGCTGAGACACAACTCAAAACGGCGTTGTCTGTCGATCCGAAGGACGAGCTCACCAATCGCACTCTCGGGTATTTCTACGTCGGCACCGGTCGTGCGGCGCAAGCCGAAGCCCCCTTCAAGACATTCGCCGAAGTTGCTCGCGGCAGCACAGGCAAGTTGACCCTGGCAAACTACTACATCACCGTCAATCGAGCGGTTGATGCACGTCGCACGCTCGAGGGCGTGCCGCAGACCGATCGGCAGAGTTACCTGACTGCTCGTGTGAGGCTTGCACGACTCGAGTTGCAAGCGGGCGATCGTAAGGGCGCCTACGCACTGATCGACGAGGTACTCGCGAAGGACCCGCAAAACGTTGACGCCCTGCTCGTCAAAGGGCAGCTGCTCGTTGGCGACGGGAAATCAAACGAGGCGCTGGCTGTCGTTCGAGAGGTCGTCGCCAAGGATCCACGCTCCGCGCAGGCACAGTATGCGCTGGGTCGTCTCCTTGTCGCTCAGCGCGATTCTCAAAATGCGATGAACGCGTTCAGTGAAGTGGTGAAACTGAACCCGAATCTCGGCGAAGCCGAACTGGAGCTGGCGAAGTTGCACTTCGATGGCGGCCGAATCGATCTGGCGGAGCAATTTGCCCGCAGTGCCGCCACCAAGGTTTCGGGCGATGGGGAAGCACTGATTCTTCTTGCCCACATCGATCTCTTGAAAGGTCGTCTCGCGTCGGCGGAGCGGACACTCACCACGCTACTCAAAGCCAACCCCGGTTCGCCCGCCTTTCAGACCGAATTCGGCCGACTTCAGCTGGTGAAAAAGAACAGGAGCGAGGCGCGGGCCGCTTTCGAGCGTGCGTTGTCGAAGGACCCGAACTTTTTCGGTGCGTTGAGCTCGCTGACGCGAATGGATCTCGAGGACAAGCATCTCGACGTCGCTCGAGCCCGGGTCGATGCCGCCGCCAAACGTAACGGCAGCAACGGCCAGATTGCGACGCTCGCCGCCGAGACCTACGTGGCGCTCGGCGACTACGCGCAAGCGGAGCCCGCTCTCCGGCGCGCGATCGAGGCCGACCCGTCGAATTTGCGAACGTATGGACTCCTGGCGCAGGTGCTGGCATCGCAAAGACGTTTGGCTGACGGGACGCGCGAGTTCGAAAGCCTTGCGCAGCGCGCGCCAAAAGCCGTGGGCGTACAGACGTTCATGGGGGTGCTGCTGCAGGTACAGAATCGAACCGACGAGGCGCGCGCTCAATATCAGAAGGTCCTGGAAATCGATCCGCGTGCGGCGGTAGCGGCCAACAATCTGGCGATGATGTACGCCGACGATGGGCAGCAGCTCGACGCGGCACTGCAGCTCGCGCAAACGGCGAAAGCACAGTTGCCCGACGACCCCCGCGTGAGCGACACGCTCGCATGGGTCTATTACAAGAAGAATCTGAGTGAATCGGCGATTCCGATACTCGAACCTCTCACGCATCAGGAGCCCGACAATCCAGGCTATCGTTACCACCTTGGTCTGGCATACGCGCAAGCGGGGAAGAGTGACCTCGCACGGCAGTCATTGGAGCGTGCCCTCGTGTTGAGACTTCCGGCGGCTGACGCCGTCGAAGCGCGCAAGACGCTCGACACCCTGAAGTAGCAACATCCAGGCAGCTGCCCGGGTGCAGACGTTCGGACACCCCGACACGGTCAGGCAGCTCGAACTCCATCACGGCCGAGCTGGACCAGCCTGGAGCCGAATGGAATTGAGCTCCCACGACTACGAGGACTAACGTCCGAAAGGCTTCCTTTAGCGTCCGCGGCAGAGAAAAGTCTCCAAGCCGGCGCCTCGTTCGCGGTCATCACTCCGTCGCACGATCCAGCCTAATGCCCTAACTACTATTACGAATATGAGCTTGCCGGGTTTTGCACGATGTGCGACTTTGGTCTGATCCTACGGCAACGCAATTGCTAAATTGTAAGCATCAGCTCCCTATTTCTCTCTTTTTCGCGGAACGTCGGAGGGTCGCACAAATGCGCAAGACATACGTGGGAATGACGCTGGCCGTGGCTCTGCTGCTCCTCTACACGCCGCAGGCAGAGGCCGGAGCGCTTCTGTCGATCTCGACCGGCGCCTCGTTCAGCGTAAGTTGCGACAACACGCTGGCGATCGGGCCAACCAATTGCAGTGCTGCTGCTGGGTATGTGACGGCGCCGAATAGCAACAGCATTACCTTCACCGGTCCAATCACTGGCTATAGTACCGGCGCTATCAGCGTGACCGGGAACCAGCCTGGGAACCCGGCAGCAGGGAACGTTTTAGACGTGAAGTTTGCGATCAGTCATATTTCAGGGGCTGATGACCTGACCGTTGATTTCGGTGGCAGCCAGTTCACACAGCCCGTCGGTCCGGGCCTCTTCCTGTCGGCGTCGGACTCCGGGTCCTTCGGGCAGTCAGCAGCTACTGACGTTCTCAATTTCCAGGCTTGGGGCCGTGCCACCAATGACCTCATTGTTCCAGGAGGGACGGCCACAGCGATTTCGCCAGCATGTATACCAGGCGCCGGTCTGACCACCTCGTGCTCGACGGTGACGGCCGATGTCCCCTTCAACCGTGGTGCAGGTCCTTATGCGCTGACCGGCCGTGAGATTCTTCACTTGGCGCTCGGCGAGCTCCCGGCGACCGTCAACGCCACGATTGCGGCGAACGCTCAGCCCGGCACTCTCGTTCCGGAACCCACATCGCTGCTGCTCTTTGGCACTGGGCTGATGGGCCTCGCGGCGCGCGCCCGCCGTCGGATGCGGAAAGGCAGTGTCAGCTAGACAACACCGCGGATTTCGGTCTCCGTCTCCCAAGAATGGACCCTCATCGCGGTTGGCACTGAAAGGTGCCAACCGCTTTTTCTTTCTCGGATCCAAGCGTATGAAGGCAAATCTGTCATTGCGGACATTGCTGCTGCTCACAGCAGCCATCGCGGCTTTCACCATCGCCTGCTCGAAGGATCCGGAGGTGGCCAAACGCGAGTACGTCCGCAGCGGCGACGCTTACGCGGCGAAGAAACAGTACAAGGAAGCCGTCATCGAATACCGGAACGCAGTCCAGCAGGATCCCAGGTTTGGTGAGGCGCGCGCGAAACTCGCCGAGGCGTACTTTCAAGCGGGTGACGCGGTGAATGCCGTCCGCGAGTACATCCGCGCGGCGGACGTTCTTCCGAACGACGTGACCGCGCAGGTCAAAGCCGGCGAAATACTGTTGGCCGGCGGGCGCTACGAGGACGCAAGGGCCAGGGCGGACCAGGCGCTCGCACGGGATCCCAAACACATCGAGGCCCAGATTCTCAGGGCCAATGCGCTGGCGGGCCTCAACAAGCTCGACGATGCGGTCGCGGAAGTCGAGGATGCCATCAGGCGCGCGCCCGATCGAAGTGCCAGTTACTCGAACCTCGGCGCGCTCCAGATGATTCGAGGGAATCGCGACGAGGCGGAGGCGGCATTCAAGCAGGCCGCAGCGACAGATCCGAAATCACCGCAGGGGTATCTGGCGCTTGCCAACTTTTACTGGGCGGCGCGCCGGCTGGACGAGGCGGAGGCGCAGCTCAAAACGGCGTTGTCGCTCGACCCGAAGAACGACCTGGTGAATCGCGCGCTTGGATATTTCTACATGGGAACCGGTCGTGTGGCAGAGGCCGAGGCTCCCTTGAAGACGTTCGCCGCGTCGAACAGCACGGGCAAGCTTACGCTGTCCGACTACTATCTTACCGTTCGTCGATTCGACGACGCACGGCGCACGCTCGAGGCGGTGCCCCAGAGCGATGCGCAGAACTACCTTATTGCGCGTTTGAAACTTGCGGCACTCGATGTTCAGTCGGGCGATCGTCAAGGCGCCTACGCACTGGTAAACGAGGTCCTGGCGAAGGAGCCGAATAGCATCGATGCGCTGATCGTCAAAGCGGAGTTGCTCGTCACGGACGGGAAGTTCGACGAGGCGCTGGCGACGGTTCGTAAGGCTATCGCCAGCGACCCGGCCTCCGCACAGGCGCAGTATGCCCTCGGCCGTCTGCTCGTCGCTCGGCACGACTCTGAAGGTGCGATAAACGCTTTCAACGAAGCGCTGAAGCTGAACCCGAGTCTCGCGGAAGCGGAAATGGAGCTTGCGAAGCTGCACCTCGACGCCGGCCGCCTCGATCAAGCCAAGCAATTTGCCCTCAGCGCCGCGACCAAGATTTCGGGATATGCGGAAGCCCAGATTGTTCTGGCTCATATCGATCTTCTGCAAGGGCAACTTGAGTCGGCAGATCGGACGTTGAACGCGCTCGTCAAGGCGCTTCCAGGTGCGCCCGTCGTGCAGACTGAATTCGGGCGGCTGCAGCTGGTGAAGGGGAACAGGGCCGAGGCGCGCTCCGCGTTCGAGCGTGCGTTGTCGAAGAATCCCAACTTCGTCGATGCGCTAAGCGTACTGACGCAAATGGATCTTCAGGACAAGCATCCCGATGTCGCTCGCGCCCGTGTGGACGCCGCCGTCAAGCGGAACGGCACAGATGTCCGGACGATGGAGCTGGCTGGCGAGACCTACCTGGCCCTCGGGGACTACGCGAAAGCCGAGCCTGTGCTTCGCCAAGCCATCCAGACCGATCCGGGGAACCTGCGCGTTTACGCAATGCTGGCGCAAATTCTCGCGTCCCAGAAGCGGTTGCCCGAAGCAACAAGCGAATTCGAGACACTCGCTGAGCGAGCTCCAAAGGCGGTTGGCGTTCACACGTTCATCGGGATCCTCCTGCAGGTCCAGAATCGAACAGCGGAGGCCCGCGCTCGTTATGAGAAGGTCCTGGAAATCGATCCGCGCGCGGCGGTGGCGGCGAACAACCTGGCGTGGATTTACGCCGAGGAAGGCCAGCAGCTCGATACAGCATTGCAGCTCGCGCAAACCGCAAAGGCGCAGCTTCCGAACGAGCCCACCGTGAGCGATACGCTCGGATGGGTCTTTTACAAGAAGGGCCTCAGTGACCTCGCGATTCCAGTGTTCGAGCCGTTGACGAAACAGGATCCCAAGAACCCAATGTATCAGTACCATCTCGGTCTCGCGTACGCACGCGCCGAGGAAAAGGGTCCCGCCCGGCAGGCGCTCGAGCGCGCGCTCGCCCTCAACCTGTCGGCGAACGAAGCCACGGAAGCACGGAAGACGCTCGACACCCTCAAATAGGACACACCTCGTCTCGCCATCCGGGCGCGACTCTTGCCTTCTCCTGGCAGGCAGCCGCCCGGGTGCAGACGTCCGCACACCTAACACGTTCAGGCACGTATGGGAACGGCGGCAAATCGATGAAATTAAAGGACGTCAGGCCGCTGTGCGGCCGATCCGGTGTCGGTGATGACGAATTCGTCCAATCATGCTGATTACAGAGTTCGGCGATCAGACGACAAGGCTGACGCCGGCGTGGGGAAGGGAGCGGTTGCCGACTTCCTTCAACTGCTTGCGCGCGCGGCGCATCAATTCCATACCTACCCGCCGACGAGCCCGTTGTGCACCGACGCCGTTGCGGCCTGCCATGCGGCCTTCATGGCGCTGGAGCTCGAGGAGCCGATGACGCTCCGAATCGGCAAGCGCGAGCTCCTCGTACAAGACGAAGCCATCGGGCGCGGCACAGTCGTCGAGCAGCAACTCTGGCGGCCCCTTCACCGTGCGCGCGTCGCGTCGGTGGAAATCAAACCGGACGTCACGCTTCGCGACTGGTCGCAGTTCTGTCCGATCGTGGCTGCAAGCGTCGGTCCGTCCCGCCAATCGCCGAGTGTGGCTGAACAGCTGCTCGAAGCCGGTGTTGGCGGCATCGTGGCGCGTGTGACTCCGCGGCCGGAAATGTTCGAGGTAGGGGCGCCTCCCGCAGCCATGCGAGTGGTAGTCGACCGCGAGCGGGTGCGCCAGGCATCGATACCGGTGTCGGGACCGGCCCAGCATCTTTACCCGCCAGACAAAGGATGGGTGCGTCTCGATCCCACCGTACGGTACGAGTCGCTCTCTCTGCTCGACCTGACGGTCCTCATCAACGAGCCTGCGGAACTCGCGTCGATGCTCACGCGGCTGATCGACGAGGACACGGCGGACGATTCCGCGCGTGCGGCGGCGCTGCAGCATCGTTACAGCGACGTCGTCATGCTGATCGGCGCCCTTGACACGAGGCTCGCCCGCATTCTGTTCTCGAAGCTGTCGCGAGCGGTCCTCGCCCTCGATTCGGATCGGCGGAGATCGTTGTTGAAGGGGGCGATTCTGCCCGGTCTTCTCGACGGCCGGATGAACGGTGAGGCCGTACTGTGGGACTTTCCTGACATCGATCTGGCCGACGCCCTCTGCCTTCTGCTCGACCTGGATGCGGCGTCTCCTCACGTGCTCGCGATGGCGCTGGACCGCCTTCAGCTGCCCGACGACCGTCGATCCGCACTTGCCCCCTTGATTAAGGCGAGGCTCCAGAACGGACGCTCCTCCGAGCAGGTGAAGGAAGGATCGTTTGCCGCCGGCTTTGACGGCGTTGCCGCGTCGTTGACACGCGTGACGACCGATGTCGGCAAGAATTTCAGCGAATTCGCCGCATTCGATCTCGCGATGACCGACCAGACCGCCACGGCACTGACTGCGGCCCACGATGCGATCGCCGCGACCGACGCCGCCGACGCGCAAATCCGGTGTGCGTTGAGCCTGACACGCATCGAACCGAACCCCGGCATCGTGTCCGCCACGCTCGCCCGCGCGCTTCCGCCCCTCGTGCAACTGCTGCGGGCCGAACGATGGGATGCCGTCACACGCGTCGTCACCGACCTGCACGCGATTGAGGCACGCCTGCAGCCTTCACGGCCGGATGTCGCGAAGACGGTGCGCGACATGCTGCTCCGGTTCTGCAATCACGAATTCATCGTCCGTCTCGCGCAGCTGTCAGGCTCTGACGACGGCAGGACCCGTGCTGCTGCGATTGTCGCGGTTGCGGCGCCTTCACTGGTACCCGCGTGGCTCGAGCTATTGGATGGCCAGACGGAACGAGTCCGCGCCCGGCAGCTCGTCCCGTTGATGTGTGAGTGTGCGCGATCGATCGCACCGGCGATCGCTCAACGCCTCCCGCTCTTGAACGCGGATGCCGCATGTGCCGCGTTGACCGTTCTCGGCTCCGCCGGCACCGGTTACGAAGAGCTCATCGCGGAACAGGTGAAGACGGGAGAAGAGCGCCGCGCCCGGGAAGCGATGCGAGCGTTGGCGCGCATTGGATCGCCGCGAGCCGCCGGATTCATTGTCAGGCAGATCGAGGACGGCCCTCCAGTTGTACGTCCCGCCGCTGAAGAAGCGTTGTGGCGGTTGCCATTGCCGCTCGCGTTCGCCAAGACGCATGAGTTGCTCAGGCGGCGCGATTTCGTGGTTCACCACCCACACACCGCGGCGCGATTGCTGGAGCGTGCCGTGCAAAGCGCCGACGACGGGCTGGATTCCGTGCTCGAAGGACTGACGTCGCTTCGCTTCCACTTCTGGAGCCCGGCAGTCGCACGCGTCGGCGCAAAGGCCCGGGAGCTGCGGCAATGATCTCCGAACCGACTGCCGAGGCGTATCGCATCCTCAAAGGGTTTTCGACGCTCGGGACGTTGACCGGCATCTATCCCGCCGGGCATCCGCTCGTCGCCGACAAAGTGCGCGAGATCTATGAGGCGCTACAGCCGTGTCTCGCGGCGGGCGAATCGGTGCGCATCGATGTCGTCCGTGGCGTCGTCCATCTGAACGGTGTTCCTGTAGAGGGGCAGAGCGAACCGCAGGCCTTCAGCATCGACAGCCTTCACATCCAGACTGGCGTTCAGCCGGAAGAAATAGCTGCCGCGGCGGAGGTGTTGCGGAAATCCGCGGACGACGCTCAGGAGCCTGTCAGCCAGCAGCTCTCCAGACGGGGTGTCCACCATATCTCCGTTGGTCGACTGGTGCCGCTCGATACACGATGGCGCGCGCGACAATGGCCGGATCATCCACAGCATGTGCTGGATCCCGATTACGAACAATCGCTGTTGATGGCGCAGCAGGCGTTCGACCAGCTGGCGGAAGAGCGCCGCATCGATCTTCGCACCGTACACGACCTGGTGCGGCTGCTGATGTGCCGCGTTGTGACGAGCAAGGCGGCAATGGCCCAGATTCTCGCTGTCAAACAGTACGAGAACCTCACCTACATCCATTCGGTGAACGTCGCGGTGTTAAGCCTGTTGCTCGGGCGGCAACTCGGCCTGGACGATCAGACGCTGGCGAACCTCGTCGAGGCAGGCGTGCTGCACGACGTCGGGAAAACGAGAATTCCGCTGGACGTCGTCAAGAAGCCGGGAACACTCGACAAACGCGAGCGAAAGCTGATGGAAGCACACCCGGTACTCGGCGCGGAGCTGCTGATGCAGGTCGAGGGGCTCGCACCGCTGACGCCGCTCGTCGCGCTCGAACACCACCGCAGTGTCGTCGGCGGGGGATATCCCGATCTCGGAGATGGGGTGGTGCCGCACGTCATGAGTCAGATCGTGTCGGTCGCCGACATCTACGAGGCAGTGACCGGTGCGCGGTCATATCAGCAGCCGACGCCGCCCGAACGCGCGTGTCTCCTCATTGCGCGCCTGGCCGGCAGCAAATTGAACACCGCGCTTGTGAAGGCATTCGTCAATGCCATTACGTTCTTCCCGGTCGGTTCCATTGTGCGGACCAGCCGCGGTGATCTCGGTGTTGTGCTTCGCACGACGCTGGGGGATCCGCTTCACCCCGTCATTCAGCTCCTCGACGAGGACTGGCGGACGCCGCTCGGCGTGTTGGATACAAGCGCGCGGGGCGAGAGGAATGACTACCTCTGTCACATCGTCGAGACGGTCGTGCCCGCGTCTGATGCCTTTGACGTGAGACAGTTCCTCAGCGCGGCGTAGGTCCGCCTAATGGCGGATCTCACCGGTGCTCGCCGGATGAACGCTCAATCGGTCCCGGTTGTCTTGCCGCGATCGCGGCCGAACTTCGGCTCTTTCGATGTGCCGACTACCTGAATCCGCAACAGAGTTCCCGCGCCCTGTTTCGAGAAAAACGGATCGATCGGCTTCAACACCCACCGCTTCCATCCGGTCATCGTTTCCGAGACCTTCGCCTGCAGGCGCAGCGTGCCGTGGAAGTCGAGCGTATCGCGATCGAGATCGTAGGTCCCCGCGAGATCCACGCCGGAGCCGGGCACCGCGAACGACAACGATTGGAACGTCACCATTTCGTTTGCGAGGGTGAACTTGCCGGCCATCACCGACACAACACCGGTGATGTCGGTGTTGCCCGGCTGCCCGCGTCCACGACGGCTCAAGGTGTCGATTTGATCCTGGACGGTCGATTTGAGAAACCGTGCCTGCGAGAGCTGAAACTGCCCGTCGAGCAGCAGTTTCTCCCGCACAGTGCCCGTCAGCGGTGGAATGTCGATCTTCGTGTTGAGCGAAATCTTGCCGCGCATGAAGGGTGTGCCCTTCATCGCCAGCGAGAGCAAGTCGTGGATGTTTCCCGATGGCATCGAGACATTCAGGCTGATGGTGCGCCGCAGATCGGACTCGTGTCGGATGATGCCGCCGCTCGTCCTGAAACTGGTCGCCCCTAACGATCCGTTCACGGGCTTGAGGATGGTGTCGCCGCTAGTGCCGTCGACGCGTACTTCGAAACGCGTTTGCAGACGAACGGGGTTTCCCACGTCCTTCAACCTGAAATCGGGAACCGTCGCTTCGCCCTTGACGTTCACCGACGACAGCGTGCCCTCGAACTGTCCGGATGATTCGAGCGTGCCGGCGATCCCTGAGAAGACACCGAGATCTGCGTCCGTGAACTTGTAGACGCCATCAAGGTGCGAATCTCCTGGTTCGTCTGCCACCCATGGCCCCAACGTTCCGCTACTCTGGACCTCGCCGCGAGGCTTGGCGTTGGTCAACGCCGCTTCGTATTTCATCGCGACATGCTGTCCCGCCGATTCGAGCCGAACGCGATGAATATCGAACCGCAGCGGAAACTTCTTGCTGTTATTCGGCAGTATCGCGAGCGTCGCGTTCGTGATGACGACCTGCTCGAGCAGCACGTTCGATGTGGTGTCCCCCGCAGCGTCCTGCGTTGAGGGGATGTTCTGACCGCTGCCTGAGCCGAGATCGGGACGCTGGCCTTTCGGCGGCACGTTGATCTCCATGCCATCCACCGTGACCAGATGCAGCACCTTGGTTCGATCGAGGAGCGTACGCAACTCCACATCGAACCTGAATTGCTTCATCGCAAACATCGGCGGCAGATCGCGACGGCCTCTGTGCCGCAGTTGAACTCCGTCGCCTTCGACGGTGGCGATCAGGCCGTGGCCGCGGTTGAGCAGTGTCTCGACGAGGGAGGCTCGCCGCATCCGCACGCGGAGCGCCGAGATTTCGACCTCGCTGTCGAACCGGTCATTGAGGTAGGCAATGACCTGTTCGCGGATGAAGGGCTCGATTCGGCGAGCGAGAACGTAACCGGTGACGAGCATTGCGATGAACATCGCCGCCACGGCGGCTCCGATGCCGGCCAGCCACTTCTTTGTTCGTGTGGTCAACGCATGCCTCTGCGCTCGCTTTGCCGGGTGATGGGGACAATTCGACCGGTCAGATGAATATCACAGAATCCGCAAAAAACGGCGCCAAAACACACGATCCCGATGAGGTTTGGCATCAAACCGGGGGGCGGAGGGATCGATGGTTTTTGGGGTGGTTTTCTGCGCATCGCCCAGGTCAGTACAAGTTACAATCCGCGCATGGCAGGTGCCCCGTCCACCGAACGCCCGGTCGTCCTCCGCCGCCTCGGAATCATGAAAGACTCCGGTGATCCCACTGTGCAAGAATCGCGCGCGCAGCGGGAGACGTCGCGGGATGCCCTGGAGTTGTTCGCGACGGAGGCTGAATCGGCTCCGCGGCTCGAACGGCGGACCAATGCGATTCGATCGTTTGCGGCGTCGTCGATCGGCTTTCTCAAACGGAATCCGATCATCGGGGTGATCGTGGTGTCTGCGGTTTGCGTGGTCGCGGCACTCTGGGCAATCAACCGGTTTGTTGGCTTAGATCTGACATCGCTAAAGAGCCTGGCAACCGTTTTTTCGCCCGCTGATACCGCTGTTGCTACGGCCGACGATACCTCTCTTGCCACGGCCGGTAATACCTCTACAGCTCGCTCAGACGGCGTGTCCGCGAGGGCGAGCACCAACCCGTCGAAGCCGCCGACCGTGGTCAACGCTGTGCGGACGGGAACCGACACCGTCGCCCAGACAGTTACGCAAAATCGCGCTGAATCCGCCCCGGTGGGAATAGCTCGACCAGTCGGGACCACACAGCCGGACCGGCTCGGCGCGGTCGCGTCCGTTGCCACACCGGATGCACCCGCCGCCGTCTCTGCTTCGAGCGTGGCCACCGCGGCCGTTGTCGACGACAGGATTTATACAG
>Ga0114129_10002460_pt1 | contig 25716 bp, 26 predicted proteins | sample RhiMetdeltSRZDD1_FD_80071 | JGI IMG/M metagenome (GOLD analysis project Ga0114129, IMG submission 80071) | Populus rhizosphere microbial communities from Tennessee, USA - Rhizosphere MetaG P. deltoides SRZDD1 (version 2) (version 2) | ecosystem: Host-associated > Plants > Roots > Rhizosphere >...
ACGGGCCCGGAGTCGAACTTCATCAACTCCGACCTGGCGTTCTGGGGCGACATGGTCGTCCAGGGCCACTACAACGGCTTCCGGCTGGTCGACGTGACGTTCCCGTCGCGGCCGAAGGAGATCATCGACTACGAGGAGTGCGCACCCAAGAACCCGACCGGCGCCGTCCCCGGGAACCAGGGCGATATCGCCATCTACGGAAACATCCTTTCGCGCTCGTGGAACTCGAACACGGGCCCGGCCGGGGCCTCCTGTGACGGCGACTTCGTGCCGCCGGGCTTCGAGGGGCTGCACATCTTCGACATCACGAACAAGAAGAACCCCGACCTGATCGCGTCGGTCGACCTGCAGTGCGGATCGCACACGCAGACGATGGTCCCCGACCTCGCGAACAACCGGCTGATCGTCTATGTCGGCAGCTCGAGCGGAACATGCCAGAACTTCGACATCGTCGAGATCCCGCTCGCCAACCCGGCGGGTGCGCGTCTGCTCCGACAGATTCCCACCGACGGGCATCCTTGCCATGACATCGGGGTCATCCTCGGCTCGGCCATGAAGCTCGGGTGCGCCGGGGGTAACAGCCTGGGCATCTACAGCCTCGGCGGCCCCGACGGCGGATCCCTCGACGAGCCCATGAAGATGCACCACATCCTCCCGGGCATCCCGTCCTCCGGGCACTCGGCCGCATTCACGTACGACGGCAAGGTCGTCGTGTTCGGGTGGGAGCCGGGCGGCGGCGTGCAGCCGCGCTGCACCAAGACCGGCACTGTCCTTCCGGGCGGCACCGTCCAGACGGACGACATGAAGTCGTACTTCTTCTTCGACGTCGAGACCGGCGCGCTGCTCGGCAAGTTCATCCTGCCGCGCGACCAGGGCGTCGACGAGGCGTGCACGATCCACAACTACAACATCGTCCCGCTGAAGAACAAGAACGGGAAGCCGCGCTACGTCCTCGTGGCCGGCAACTACATGTCCGGGATCAGCGTCGTCGACTTCACGAACCCGGCGGCGGCGAAGGAGATCGCCTACGCCGACCCGCCCGCGTTCGCGGACGGCTTCGCCGGCGGCGACTGGTCGACGTACTGGTACAACGGCCGGATCTATCAGTCCGACCTCGTCTGGGGCCTGCTCATCTGGCGCCTGGACGACCCGGCCGTCGCGACGTACCTCCGTACGCCGTACTCGAACCCGCAGACCGCGGAGTTCACGATCGACCGCTAGACCGAGCTCGGATACGTACGCTCAGGAGCGGCCGCCGGGAGGCGGCCGCTCCGTTTTCTGGCACTAAACGACCGGAGTAGGCATACTCCCGACTTGGCAGGCAACGCGGGAGGGGCCGTTGACTACTTGCTTGCACCACTCGAGTCGGGCCGACGCTGCTCCCGCATGCCTGAAATCTCGCGGACTGCCAGGTAGGAGGTGGCGATGAAGCATCTGTTCCGAATACCGGTTCTCCTCGCGCTCGCGATCGGGATCGTCGCGTTTCCGCTCGCTGCAGGAGCCGGTCACACCACGGACCCGCACACGCCGAACCTCGTCCCTCGGGGCCACATCCTCGAGCCGGCGAGCCTGATCAACCCGGCTGTCGGGAACCCGGACATCCACACGGACATCGCGTTCTGGGGCAAGTTCGCCATCCAGGGCAACTGGGATGGTTTCAACATCCGCGACATCAGGAACCCCGACAACCCGAAGCAGGTAGGCCGCGCGTTCTGCGACGGCGGCCAGGGTGACGTGGTCGTCTACAAGAACATCGTCGTGCGCACCTGGGACGCTCCGGCGTCCGGGACGACGACCTGCGGCGGCGCCCCTGTGCCGGCCGGGTTCGAGGGCGTCCACATCTTCGACATCTCGAACATGAAGGCGCCGAAGCTCGTGGGATCGATCGACCTGCCCTGCGGCACGCACACCGCGACGGGGATCCCCGACAAGAAGAACAAGCGCCTGATCGTCTATTCGAACAACTCGAACAACGAGTGCCCGTGGATCGACGTCCTTCAGGTGCCCTTCAAGGACCCTGGCTCCGCATCGTGGATCCGGGCCGAGCCCACGGATCACACGTGCCATGACACCGGCGTCATCCTCGGCAACACGATGAAGGCGGCCTGTGCCGGCGGCGAGGGTGTCCGGGTCTTCAGCCTGGGCGGCTCGAACGGCGGCTCGCTCGTCGATCCGCTCCTCCTCTTCCACATCACCGAGCCCGGCGTGACGATCGGGCACTCGGCCTCGTGGTCGTGGGACGGCGAAGTGATCATCTTCGGGCACGAGCCCGGCGGCGGTGTCGCTCCCGAGTGCGAGGCGACCGATCCTCCGCTCAACCGGACGTACTTCTTCTACGACGGCGACGACGGCACGAAGCTCGGCCAGTGGACGATGACGAGGACGCAGTCTGCGACGGAGAACTGCACGCTGCACAACCTCAACACGGTCCCGCTGAAGAACGGCCGAGACATCCTCGTGCACGGCAGCTACCAGTCGGGAACGAGCGTCGTCGAGTTCACGGACCCGGCGAACCCGGTCGAGCTTGCCTGGTCGGATCCGCCGCCGATCGTCCCGACGGACCTCGGCGGAGCGTGGTCGTCGTACTGGTACAACGACTACATCTACGAGACGAACATCACCGAGGGCCTCAACATCTTCGAGTACACGGGCCCGAAGGTGAAGGGCAACTTCAACCTGCGGTACCTAAACCCGCAGACGCAGGAGTTCACCATCAAGGCCAAGCGGGGCAAGAGCAGGTAGCTCGCTCCACATCCGGATCGACACGAGGGCGGCCCTCCGGGCCGCCCTCGTCGCTTACGAACTTGTGCTTGACGTCACGTGGGACGTGGAGGACAATCCTCGCGCAGTGGGCGATTGGGGAGCCGATGCGTCAGTCGTTCTCGCGCGTCAGGCCGGGTCTCCGGGGGGCCTTCAGCCGTCGCCTGCAACCGGGTTTCGTCTTATCAGGAGGTGACCATGCCAAGAGCTCTACGCGCGCTGGTCCTGGGGGCCTTCGTCTGCGGCTTGCTGACGTTTCCGTTCGCCGCCGGCGCCGGTCACACGACCGATCCGGCCGTCAATCTCGCCCCGCTCGGCCACATCGAGGAGCCGGCGGTTCTCGGCGGCTTCGGCGGCGCCAATCCGGACATCAACACCGACATCGCGTTCTGGGGACGCTTTGCTTACCAGGGCAACTGGGACGGCTTCTCGATCCGGGACATCAAGAACCCGAACAACCCGACGACCGTCTCACGCACGTTCTGTGACGGAAACCAGGGTGACGTCGTCGTCTGGAACAACATTCTCGTCCGGTCCTGGAACACCGCCGCAGGCTCGCCCGGGCCCTTCGGCGCCGGGTTGACCTGCGACGGCCAGGCGGTGCCCGCCGGCTGGGAGGGCGTGCACGTCTTCGACATCGGGGACAAGAAGAATCCCGAGCTGATCGCGTCCGTGAGGCTCCAGTGCGGCTCCCACACGGCGACGCTCGTCCCGGACAAGAAGAACCGCCGCGTGATTGTCTACTCGAACGCGGCCGGCGGCTGCAACTTCATCGACATCATCGAAGTCCCGCTGCGCAGCCCCGAGGATGCCCGCTGGCTCGGCTCCGAGCCTCTCGAGCATCCGTGCCATGACATGGGCGTCATCCTCGGCGACGTAATGAAGGCGGCGTGTGCCGGCGGAGACGGCTTCGACCTCTTCAGCCTCGGCGGATCCGGGGGCGGATCGCTGACTGACCCACTCCACCTGCGGCACGTCGTGGTCCCGACGGTGACGGTCGGCCACTCGGCGGCGTTCAGCTGGGACGGCGAGATCGTGATCTTCGGCCACGAGCCGGGCGGTGGCGTGACCGCCGCCTGCGAGGCGACCGACCCGCCGCTCGACCGGAGCTTCTTCTTCTACGACACAGACACGGGCGCGCTCCTCGGCACCTGGACCCTCCCACGCGCGCAGGGCCCGACCGAGAACTGCACGCTCCACAACTACAACGTGATCCCGACGAAGAAGCGGAACATCCTCGTGAGCGGCAACTACCAGGCGGGGACGTGGGTCGTCGACTTCACGAACCCGGCCGCCGCGTTCACCGTCGCCTGGAGCGACCCGCCGCCGAAGCCCGTCCCGCCCGGGACGATCTTCTGCTGCGACGTGACGGGCGCGTGGTCGACGTACTGGTACAACCGCGAGCTCTACGAGTCGAACATCGGCGAAGGGTTGAACATCTGGAAACCGCTGTTCCAGCAGGTCGGTGCGAGGAACCTCAAGCACCTGAACCCGCAGACGCAGGAGTTCTCGTTCAAGTAGAAGGCCTACGCCTGACGTAGGGGGAGAGGGCGGCTCCGGCCGCCCTCTCGTTGTCAGGTTGAGCTCACGAGCCGGTACCCCACACCCCACACGTTGAGGACGTACGCGGCCTCGCCGTCGCGGTTCAGCTTCCGCCGCAGGCGACTCGCATGGGAGTCCAGCGTCCTCGTGCGGCCGAGCGACCTAAAGCCCCACACGTCCCGGAGCAGCTCCTCCTTGCGGAAGACGCGCTCGGGATCTTCGGCGAGGGCGACCAGGAGGTCGAACTCCTTCGCCGAGAGCTGCACGGGCTCGCCGGCGACGCGGACGACGCGGGACGCCAGGTCGATGTCGATGTCGCGCACCGCCAGGCAGCGATGGTTCGGGCGGCCCGCGCGGCGCAGGACCGCCCGCATGCGGGCCACGAGCTCCTCGTAGACGAACGGGCGCACGACGTAGTCGTCGGCGCCGCGGGCGAAGCCGCGGACCCGGTCGACCGGGTCGCCGCGCGTGCTGACCATGATCACCGGGACGTCGCGGTTCCAGGCGCGGCCCGGCTCCCCCGCCCGCAGCCGGCCGCACAGCTCGAACCCGGAGGCGTCGGGGAGGATCGCGTCGAGCAGGACGAGATCGGGCCGCTCCGCCTCGACGAGCTCCAGCGCCGAGGTGGCACGATCGGCGGCGTAAACCTCGAAGCCGTCGTCCGTCAGCTGCTGCGAGAGGAACGCCCGATTGGGCTCCTCGTGCTCGACGACCAGGACGGCTTCCCCCATGCCGGCGAAGCTAGCAACGGGATCGACGCCGAGCCAGATGTCCTTTCGCACGGAAGCGTCACGAGCCGTGCGCAGGGAATCGCACACTCGTCCGCAGCCGCCAACTCCCCTATGCTTGAGGTGTGCGGCGCATCGGCCTCGCTCTTGCAGCCGGACTCGTCACGCTCATCGCCGCGGCTCCGGCGAGCGCCGCAGAGGTGTGGGTGAGCGGAGGCACGGCCTTCTTCATGGCCGGGCCCGGCGAGACGAACGACCTGGAGATCAGCGCGGGCTCCGGCGACACGACCTTCGTCGACAACGGCGCCACGATCGACGCGGGCACCGGCTGCACCGCTCTGAGCGCCAATGAGGTCACCTGCACGGAGGGCTCGCCGGCGGCGTGGCTGCGCGACGGCAACGACACGGGCGTGGTCATGGCTGGGACAGCCCGCGTCCTCGGGGGGCCGGGAGACGACGAGCTTTCGCTCTGCGCCGCCTGCCTGGGGTCGCTCTTCGGGAGCGACGGCAACGACCATCTCGTCAGCGGGGACATCCGCGCCACCCTTGACGGCGGTGCGGGAAACGACGTCCTCGACGGTGGGAACGGAAACCAATGGATCGCCGGCCGTACGGGCAATGACCTCATCACTGCGGGCGCCGGCGCCGACATGATCACCCCCGGACCAGGCACTGACGGCGTGGACGGCGGTGGTAACAGAGACACGCTGCGCTACACCTTGACCCGAGGCCGGGTCATCGTCGACCTCAAGAACGGCTACGCGCTCGGCGAGGGTGACGATCAGTTCGACAACGTCGAGGGCATCATCGGGAGCCGCTTCGGCGATGACCTCCGCGGGAACGACATGCGGAATCAGATCCTCGGTGGCGACGGTGCGGATGTGATCCGCGGCCGAGGCACTCCCGACGTCCTCCTCGCGGGAGCCGGCAACGACATCGTCTACTCCTACGACGGGAGCCCCGACGAGGTCGACGGCGGGCCCGGCTTCGACCGCGCGCACGTCGACGGCGGCCTCCATCCCGACCAGGTTCGGCGCGTCGAGCGCTTCTTCTAGAGACCGCGCGCCAGGCGCTCGATGCGCCAGCGCGCCTGCGCGTAGTCGATCGTGCCGCGGCGCCACGCGCGCAGGATCTTGCGCCGGCGCCACCAGAAGAGGATCTGCATCCGACCCCCTTCGGGCGCGGTCGCCCGCCTCCTTCCTACTCCGCCAGCTTCGAAGGCGTGAACAGCGTCAGCTGCATCCCGCCGGGCGCGCGCAGGCGGACGTTGAGGTCGTTCCACGGCGTCAGAACCGGGTCGGCGAGCGGCTCCGCGCCTGCTGCCACGAGCTTCCGGGCCGTGGCCGCCGAGTCGGCGACCTCGAGCGCGAGCCTGACCGGCCCGGCGACCCTCTCCCCCACCTCGACGCCGTCGATCAGCTCGGCCTGCGCCACGGAGAGAAGCTCGAGCGTCGCCCGGCCGGCGTCGAGGATGACGCCGCGGGCGTCCCCGTCCTCCCAGGCCTCGATCACCGGAAGGCCGAGGGCGTCCCGATAGAACGCGAGCACGCCGTCGTAGTCCTCCACGGTCACGGCTGTCCGCAGTTCCTGGACCGGCCGCGGACGGCTCCCGGCCTCCGGCGCGGTGAAGCGCTCGAACGGCTCCTCGGCGCCGGGCGTCGGCACGTGCTCGAGCAGGTCCGGAAGCGGCCAGGCGGCCATGATCTCGGCGCCGGGCGGAGAGAGCGCGAACCCGTAGCCCGCCGCCGTTTCCGCCGGCACCGCGTAGACGATGCGGGCCACGCCCGCGAGCACGGCGACCGTGCGGCACATAGGACACGGCTCGCAGCTCGTGAACACGGTCGCGCCGCCCAGGTCGATCGTCCCCAGCCGCCGGCAGGCCTCCCGCACCGCGGCGACCTCTGCGTGCGCGGTCGGGTCCGCGTCTCGCCGGGTCGTGTTCACGCCGTGGCCGAGGATTTCCCCGTTGCGCTCGACGAGCGAGCCGAACGGCTCCTCGCCGGCCTCCACGTTCGCCCGGGCGAGCGCGACCGCGCGCTCGAGAAGCTCGGCGTCGGAGGCCGTCACAGCCGGCCGGAGCGCAGGACGCCCCAGACGAGCCAGAGGCTGAGGATCGTCGAGAACAGGAGCCCGACCGCGGCAACCCAGTAGATGCCCAGCAGCTTGTGCCCCTCCTCGACCATGGCCGCGAGGATCCCTGACGTGACCGCGCCGCCGACGGCGACCATGGCGATGCCGATCCGGTTGAAGGCCGTGTCCATGCGATGGATGAGGCTCTCGAGGCCTTCGTGGCGGAACCCGACCTCGATCTGCCCGTCGCGCACCTCCTGGAGCACGTCGTGCACCTGGTACGGGAGCTCGAACATCATGCTCGCGTAGTTGCGGGCCTCGTTCTGCATGCGCGCGGCCACCCGCTGCGGCGTGAAGCGCTCGATCATCAGCTCGCGCGCGTAGGGCTTCGCGACCTCGAAGACGTTGAAGTCGGGATAGAGCTCGACGCCGACGGAGCCGAGCGTGGCGATCGCGCGGTCGAGGAGGATGAAGCGCGTCGGCAGGGTCAGGTGCATCCGGTAGATGAGCGCGAAGGCCTCGCGGATCACCTGGACCGGGTCGATCTCGGACAGGCTCGCGCCGTAGTAACGGTCGAAGATCGCGCGCAGCTCGACGACGAACTCCTCCTCCCTGTCCTTCGGGTACCTGACTCCGACGGCGGCCAGGCGGCGCGGGATCGCCTCGACGTTCTGGTTGACGACGTCGATGAAGAGGCCGGTCAGCTTCGAGGAGTCGTCGGGCGCGAGCTGGCCGGCCGTCCCGAAGTCGACGAGACCGATCTTGTCGCTCTCCTCGAGGACGAGGATGTTCGCCGGATGCGGGTCGGCGTGGAAGAACCCGTGGCGGAAGATCATCGCCATCCAGGTCTCGGCGATGCGGTAGGACAGCCGGCGCCGCTCCTCCATCGTGTAGCGCGAGACGTCGAGATCGCGCACCTGCACGCCCTCCAGCAGCTCGAGCGTCAGGACGCGCGAGCGCGAGTAGCTCCAGAACACGCGCGGCACGTGGACGTGCGGGTGGCCGGCGAAGTTCTTGTGGAACTGCTCGGCGTTGCGGGCCTCGATGCGGTAGTCGAGCTCCTGCCGGATCGAGCGCGCGAACTCGTCGACGACCGCCACCGTGTCGATGAACTCGAGCGCGCGCACCCGCTCGCGCGCGAGGCGGGCGAGCTGGTACATGAGCTCGAGGTCGGCCTCGATCTGCCGCGGGGCGTTCGGCCGCTGGACCTTGACGACGACGCGGCGCCCGTTCGGTAGCACGGCGCGGTGCACCTGGCCGATCGACGCGGCGGCGATCGGCGTCTCGTCGAACTCGACGAATAGCTGCTCGAGCGTGAGCCCGAGCTCCGACTCGACCACCTCGCGCGCCTGGTCGAACGGGAACGGGCTGACCGAGTCCTGGAGCGCCTTGAGCTCGAAGACGACGTCGGGCGGGACGATGTCCGGGCGCGTCGAGAGGAGCTGCCCGAACTTGACGAAGGTCGGCCCGAGCTCGTCGAGCATCTCGCGCAGGCGCTGGCCGCGCGGGGAGCCGCCGCCGTCGGCCTCGACCTCGCGGCCGCGGCGCGAGCGGACCGCGCCGGGCCCGCGCGTCTCGAACAGGTAGCCGAAGCCGTGCTTCGCCGCGACCTGAGCGATCTCCGAGATCCGCCCCAGCTGACGCACGGCGGGCCTCGAGCTCACGCTACTTCTCCTTCTCGACCAGTCGCAGGCGGTGCTCGAGCTGGGCGAGCCTGAGCTCCAGCTCCTCGTATTCGCGGCGGGTGACGAGGCCGACCTCGCGGAAGAGCCCGGAGAGCGTCGACCCGGCGCGCTCGCCGACGCGGAGCGCCTCGCCGCGCCAGCGGCCCACGACCTCGTCGACGACCTCCTTCGCGTCCTCGCGGCTGACCTTGCCGCGCCCGACCAGCTCCTCGACGAGCTCGTCGGTGCGATCCTTCGTCAGGGCGACGACGCCGACGCCTGCGAGGAAGAGCTCCTCGGCGGTCTCGCGGAGCGAGCGCTCCGAGTCGCTAGCGGGCTCGGCCATGTGGCCTCGCACGCCTTCGCTTGCGGCGCGCCTCCCGCCGAGCGGCTGCGCCGTCCCCTCCGCCTTCCGCCGGCGCGGCGCCGGCCGTGACGGTCTCCGGCTCTTCCTCCACGGGCTCCTCGAGCTCCTCCTCGGCCTCGACGGGCTCGTCGGCAGATGGTCCGTCGCTCTTCTCGCCGACGGTGTCGAGCTTCTCCTGGAGGCCTGCGTCCTTGCGACGCGCGTACTCGGGCTCGCGCTCCTTCAGCACGGCGAGGAACGGCGTGGCGATGAAGACGGTCGAGAACGCGCCCGAGCCGATGCCGATCAGCAGGGCGAAGGCGAACTCCTTCAGCGTCTCGCCGCCGAACAGGATCAGCGACGCGATCGGGAGGAGCGTGATGAAGCTCGTGGCGAGCGAGCGGCGGATCGTCTCCCACAGGGACTGGTTCGCGATGGCCGCGAAGCTCGACTTGCGCATGAGCGGGATGTTCTCGCGCACGCGGTCGAAGATGATGATCGTGTCGTACATCGAGTAGCCCAAGATGGTGAGGATGGCGGCCACGGTCGCGGCCGTCACCTCCCACCCGACGATGGCGTAGACGCCCATCGCAACCGTTACGTCGTAGAACAGCGCTCTGAAGATCGGGAGCGCGAAGACGAACTCGAAGCGGATCGTCACGTAGATGACGATCAGGATCAGCGAGACGACGATGGCGAGGATCGCTCCCCGCAGAATCTGGTCGCTGAAGCTCCCCGACACGTTGCGCGCGCCGATCGCGTCGGCGTCGAGATCCCGCTGCAGCGCGGTTGTGAGCTCGGCCTGCTCGGCCTCGGTCATCGTCTCGGTCTTGATCTGGAAGGACTGGTAGCCGCCGTCCGTCTCGCCCCCGCGGCCCTGGATGACCGCGTCGGCAAGGCCGACCGAGGCAACCTCCTGCCGCACCTCCTCGACCGTCGCGGGCTGCGGGGTCTCGAACGAGACCTGGCTGCCACCCTCGAAGTCGATCCCGAGGTTGAGGCCCTTGAAGATGATCGCGCCGACCGAGATGACGAGCGCCGCCGTGGCGATCGAGAACCAGATCCGGCGCTTCCCGACGAAGTCGATCTTCTGCCACTCGGGAATCTTCTCGGCGCGGGCGCCCATGAACCTGGGGTTGTCGAACCAGCGGAAGCGGGCGAGAACGCCGAGCATCGCGCGCGTGGCGAGGACGGCCGTCAGCATCGAGAGCAGCGTTCCGACGAGGAGCATGAGGGCGAACCCGCGGACGCCGCCGGTTGCCGCCGCGAAGAGCACGAAGGCAGTGATCATCGTGACGACGTTCGCATCGACGATCGTGGCGAAGCCCTTTCGATACCCGGTGGCGATCGCGGCCCGCACGGACTTGCCCGCGCGGACCTCTTCCTTGATGCGTTCGAAGATGACGATGTTCGCGTCGGCCGCGACGCCGATCGTGAGGATGATCCCCGCGATGCCCGGCAGCGTCATCGTCACCTGGAAGGCGAGGATGGCGCCGTAGAGGAAGATCCCGTAGACCGCGAGGCCGACGATGGCGACTACGCCGAGGAAGCGGTAGGCGACGAGCAGGAAGATCGCGACGGCGATGAGGCCGACGAGCGCGGCGATCATGGCCTCGCGGAGCGAATCCTCACCGAGCGTCGCCGAGATCTGCGTGCGCTCGACCGGGACGAACTCCACCGGCAGGGCGCCGGTCTGGAGGACGAGCGCCAGGTCCTTCGCCTCGTCCAGCCCGTCGAGCCCCGTGATCTCCGCGCTTCCGCCCGCGATCCCGTCGCGGAGCTGCGGGTCGGTGAAGTCGATGATCGGGAACGAGCGGATCTCGTCGTCGAGGACGATCGCGAAGCTCTGCGCGAAGGCGCGCTCCTGGTCGCGGCCGTCGGCGCCGGCCGTGTTGGCGAGGGTCTGCCCCCGGTTGGCCAGCTCACGGGTGATGTCGTGGAACCTGTCCCCGCCCTCGTCCGTGAGGTCGAGGAGGACGTTCGGCTGCCCGTCCTGGCCGAAGTCCTGGCGCGTCCCGTCCGCATTGAGGTCGTCGCCGGTCAGCGCCGGGCTGGGGTTCTCCTCCGCGTCCGGCTCGTAGCGGTAGAGGTAGTACCAGGGCGATGCCGCGGAGACGCCTCCGGGGCACGGCCGCGCGGCAGCGGCCTCGTCGTTCGTCGTGTGCCCGCAGGTGAGGACCTTCTTGCCCTCCGGCACGACGTAGTACTCGGCGCCCTCGGGAATCTCGCCGCCCTCGATCTGCTGGGCCAGGGCTGCCTTCGTCTGCGCGGGGCCGGCGAGCCGCGACTTCGACTCGGAGTAGAGGTACCACTCGCGCGCGTCGGTGCCCTCCGGGAGCGCGTCCTCGGCCGTGAGCAGCGGCAGGAGCGTCGCGCTCGGCTGCGGCTGGCCGGTCGGGTCGCCGCTCTGCGAGATCGGGTCGACGTCGCCCTGGAGGTCGTAGAACTCGAGCTGGGCCGTCTGGCCGATGATGTCCGCCGCGCGGCCCTGGTCGAAGACGCCGGCGAGGTCGACGACGATCTGGTTGTCGCCCTGCGTGCGGATCTCGGGCTCGGAGACGCCGATCTTGTCGACGCGGTTCCGGATGATCTCGACCGAGCGGTCGAGGTCGTCGTCGGTGAGCTCCTGACCCGCCTCCGGCCGCGCTTCGAGGACGACCTCGAGGCCGCCCTGGAGGTCGAGGCCGAGCGTCGGCGAGCGGAAGAGGCTCAGCACTCCGACCGCGGCGATCGCGCCGAAGAGAGCGATCAGGATGAGGAGATAGCGGCGCACGGGTGCTGCGGTTTCCGCCTAGCGGCGGACCTGTTCCTCCGCCGCCGGCTCGATGTCGTCGATCGACTCGGCCTCGGGCGCTTCGACGGGCTCAGGCGCCTCCTCGGGCTCCTCAGCCGTTACGGCGGCCTCCTCCGAGGGCGCCATGCTCGCGATGGCGCGCCGGGCAACCGCGATGCGGACGTCGGCATCGATTTCCAGCTGGACGCGCTCTTCGTCGATCCCCGTCACCTCGCCGTAGATCCCGCCGGCCGTGATCACCTCATCGCCGATCGAGAGGTTCTTGAGCATCTCCTGGTGGCGCTTCGCCTGCTGGCGCTGGGGACGCACCAGCAGCAGATACAGGAACACGAGCATCACGAGGAAGAAGAGGAAGATTGGATCCACGTACCTGAGCCTCCTAGACCGGGTCTCGACCGCGCGCGCCCGTCCCACGCGGGGCGCCGCGAGGACGACTGACACACAATTGTGCCGGAAAAACGTAGCAGGCCGTGAGTGGCACTACTCCGGTGCGACGGCCACCGCGGGCGGCGGGCCGAGCCGCTCGAGCGCAGCCGCCTTGAACGCCGTGAATTCGCCGCGCTCGATCGCCGCACGCGCCCCGGCCGTGAGGTCGAGGAGGAAGCGCACGTTGTGCTCAGAGAGCAGCGCCAGGCCGAGCAGCTCCTGCTGGTTCACGAGGTGCCGCAGATACGCGCGCGAGAAGCCGGTGCACGCGCGGCAAGGGCACCCTTCCTGGAGCGGTGCAGGATCGCGTGCGAAGCGGGAGTTGCGGAGGTTCAGGCGGCCTTCCCATGTGATCGCGGAACCGGTGCGCCCCAGCCGGGTCGGCAGGACGCAGTCGAACATGTCGACACCGCGTTCGACCACCTCGAGGATCCCGGCCGGATCCCCGATCCCCATGAAGTAGCGAGGCTTGTCGGCCGGAAGGAGCGGTGCGCTCCAGGCGACGGTGTCGAGCATGAGCTCACGGTCCTCCCCAACGCTGAGCCCGCCGAGGGCGTTTCCGTCGAAGCCGAGCTCTGCGATCTCCTCGATCGACCGGCGCCGGAGGCCGACGTCGGTGCCGCCCTGGGAGATCCCGAAAAGGAGCTGGCCTTCGGCGCGCGGCGAGGCGAGCTGGCGCGCGGCCCACTGCGTCGTCCGCTCCGCGGCCCGGCGCAGCTCGTCCTCCGTCGCCCCCGCCGGGAGGCAGATGTCGAGGCACATCGCGATGTCCGACCCGAGCCGCCTCTGGATCTCGGCGGCCAGCTCGGGCGTGAAGCGGGCTGCCTCGCCGTCGTAGACGGAGCGGAACGTCACCCCGTCGTCGTCGGCGGCCACGATCGTGTCGCGGAGGGAGAACACCTGAAAGCCGCCGGAGTCCGTCAGGATCGGCCCGTCCCAGGCCATGAACCGGTGCAGGCCGCCGAGCTCGCCGATCAGCTCCGCGCCGGGCCGGAAGTGCAGGTGGTAGGTGTTGCCCAGCAGGATCGTGGTTCCGAGCTCGCGCAGGCGGACGGGGTCGAGCGCCTTGACGGTCGCCTTCGTCCCCACGGGCATGAACGCCGGCGTGGGGACGTCGCCGTGCGCCGTGCGGAGGACGCCGGCGCGCGCCGCACCCTGGATGGCGGTGACCGTGAAGCTCACGACACGATTCCGCGCGTCTCTTGGCTCGATCCGCGCGCCACGGGTGCGGTTTTCGGCGTTACCGTCGAAAGCGGGTGGTGGGACGGGGTGCCCCGGAGATACAAGAGAGGTTCGGTCACACGAGGAGCATCGCATCGCCGAAGGAGTAGAAGCGGTACCGCTCCCCGATCGCGAGCCGGTAGAGGCGCCGGGTCTCCTCGACGCCGGCGAAGGCCATGACCAGCGCGAGCAGGGTCGAGCGCGGCAGATGGAAGTTCGTCACGAGCGCGTTCACGCGCCGGAAGTCGAACCCCGGGGTGATGAACAGCTCCGTCCTTCCCTCGAGCGGCGCCCCGCGGGCCAGGGATTCGAGCACCCGCACCGTCGTCGTCCCCACCGCGACGACGCGCTCCGCCTCGCGGATCCGCTCCCACGCGTCGGGCTCGACGCGGTAGCGCTCGCTGTGGATCTCATGGTCGGCGAGGTCCTCGACGGTAACGGGCCGGAACGTGTCCAGCCCGACATGCAGCGTCACGCGCTCGACATCCAGGCCGCCGAGGAGCTCGGGCGTGAAGTGGAGCCCGGCCGTCGGCGCCGCCGCCGAGCCCGGGTCCTCCGCATAGACGGTCTGGTAGCGCTCCGCGTCGGCGAGCGGCTCCGTGATGTACGGCGGCAGCGGTGCCTCGCCGTCGGGCTGCCCATCCAGGCGGACGAGCCATCGGCCCCCGCCCGTGTGCTCCACAAGCTCGACGGGGCCCAGCCTCGTCCCGGCCCGCAGCCGCCGGGTCGGCCGCGCGAGCGCCTCCCAGAGGCCGTCCTCCACCGGCTCGAGGAGGAGCACCTCCGCCTCTCCCCCCGTCTCCCTTCGTACGCGGATGCGGGCGGGGATCACGCGCGTGTCGTTGACGACGACGAGCGCCCCCTCGGGAAGCTCCGAACGCAGGTCGCGAAAGCGGCGGTGCCGGACGGCGCCGGAAGCCCGTTCGGCCACCAGCAGCCGGGATTCGTCCCGCCGCTCGAGCGGTCGCTGCGCGATCAGCTCGGGCGGGAGGTCGTAGTCGAGCTCCGCGGTTCTCATGCGATCCGACGCCAAGAGTAGAGTCACCGCCGATGGATCGCGACGCGCTGGATCGCGCCCGGGGACGGATCGCCGAGGCACGCAAGGAGGGGCCGACACGGGCCGACCTCGAAGCCGCGCTCGAACGCGCGGAGGCGGGTCTCGACGCGCTGGCGCAGACCGCGGCCGAGCTCGAGAGCGTCGTCCCGGAGCGCCTCGGCGCAGCCATCGAGGAGGGCATGCGAGCGGAAGTGCTACCCGTCGGCCGGCACATCGCCGAGGTACGCGGCCTCACCGGCCAGATGGTCCGCCGTCTCGAAGCCCTGCAGGCCGAGGTCGCGGCCGAGCGGCGCGAGCGCCTCGAGGACCTTGCGGTCCTCGTCGAGCTGATCGGCAGCGGCTGGCGCTCGGTCGAGCGCCGGCTCGACCGGGCCGAGCGGATCCTCGATCGCATCGAGCGCGCACTCGAAGAGCAACCTGGCGCCGCGCTCTACCGCATCGACAGCCGCCAGGCGCAGTAACCGGCCTACCCGGCCGGCAGCCGTAGCTCGAAGCGCGAGCCGCGGCCGACGACGGAGTCGAGCTGCAGGTCGCCCCCGAGCGCGTGGGCGAGCTCGAGCGAGATGGCGAGCCCGAGCCCGGTGCCCTCGTAGTTCTCGGACACGAACGGCCTGAACACGCGGTCGCGGTCGACAGGCGCGATCCCGGGCCCCGAGTCCGAGACGGCGACCGAGGCGAACCCGTTGTCCTTCGAGAGCGCCAGCGAGATCGACCCGCCGTTGGGCGTCCACGAGAACGCGTTCGACAGGAGATTGGAGACGATCTGCAGGACGCGGTCGCCGTCGGTGTGCAGTACGGGGCTCGCGCCCACCGAGAGGTCGTAGCGGATCTCCCGCCGGCGTGCCTCCTCGGCGAAGGAGTTGTATCCCTGCTCCACGAGCCGGTCGAGCTCCACCTCGTGCTCCTCGAGCGTGAAGCTGTGCGCCTCGAGGCGGGCGAGATCGACGAGGTCGCCGATCAGGCGCGCGAGCCTGTCGGTCTCGGCGCGGATCACGTCGAGCGAGGCCTCGCGGGACTCGGCGTCGTCCGCCAGGCCCTCACGAAGCGCGGCGACGTGGCCGCGGATCGCGGTCAACGGCGTGCGGAGCTCGTGCGAGACGCGGACGAGGAAGTTGCGCTCGTGCGCCTCGGCCGCGGCGAGCCGCTCGATCATCTCCCGGAACCGCTCCGTCAAATGGGCGATCTCGTCGCTCGAGCCCGACTCCGGCAGCTCGGCGCCGTACCGCCGGCTGGCGACCTCGTCCGCGGCGCGCGAGAGTGTCAGCACCGGCTTCGTCAGACGCCGGGTCAGGTACCAGACGAACATGACCGCGATCCCGAGGCCGGCGAGGAACGCGAGACCGAGCCGCTGCGAGAGGTCCATCCAGCGCTCCTGCAGCTCCGCCCGCGGCTTGGCGACGACGATCGCCCCGAACGTCTCGCCTCCGAGGCGGATGGGGTACGCGGCGGCGAGGTAGGCGCGGTCGGCCCCGGGAGGATGGAACTCGAGGGTCTGCACACGGCCGTCGTCCAGAGCGTCCCGGTCGAGCAGGTCGAGCGGCAGCTTGCTGAGCCCGGACGCCTGGCCCGGGAAGATCTCGACGCCCGCGTAGTAGATCTCGGAGCCCGTCGCCTCCTCGAGGACGGGCGGGGCAAAGCGGGGGGCCGGGCCCGTCTCGTCGATGCTCGCGTTGGCCTGGAGCGTGTAGAGCTCAGCGAGCCCCTCGGCCTGTCGCTCGAGCTCGGCCAGCGTGCGCGACCGGGTGTCTTCCTGGAAGAACCGGACGGCGATGGCCAGGGTGACGAGCGCGGCCACGAGCACGCCCGCGAAGAAGATCGCCGGGAGCTTGAAGCGCAGGGAGCGCAGCACGGCGGCCCCCTATGAGACTTTCGCGGCCTTCGGCTCCGTCGAGACCTTGTAGCCCACGCCCCACACGGTGACGATGGGGCAGGCTTCGCCCAGCTTGCGCCGCAGCTGGCGGACATGGACGTCGACGGTGCGCGTGTCGCCCGCAAACGTATAGCCCCAGACCCGCTCCAGCAACTGATCGCGGGTGAGCACCAGGCCGCGGTGGTCGAGCAGGTCCCAGAGGAGGTCGAACTCCTTGGGCGCGAGCTGGATCTCGTCGCCGGCGACCGTCACCTCGCGCCGGCCCGCGTCGATGCGCAGATCGCCGTGCTCGAGCACCGAGCTGACGAACTCGCGGCGCTCCGGGCTCGAGCGGCGCAGGATCGACTTCACGCGCGCGACGAGCTCGCCCGGGTTGAAGGGCTTCGTGAGGTAGTCGTCGGCGCCGACCTCGAGCCCGATGATCTTGTCGATGTCCTCGTCCCGCGCGCTGAGCATCAGGATCGGCACGTCCGAGCGCTGGCGCACGCGCCGGCAGACGTCGATGCCGTCGAGGTCGGGCAGCATGAGGTCGAGGATGATCAGCGCCGGAGGATCGGCGCTGGCCTTCTCGAGGGCGTCTCCGCCGGTGCCCGACACGCGCACCGAGAACCCGGCGCGCTTGAGGTACATCCCGACGAAGGACGCGATGCTGGATTCGTCCTCCACGACGAGGATCGACTGCTTCGTCCCGGTCACAGCGCCGTATCCTGGCACACGCTCCGGTTGGCGAGCGTTGGTCACCGTCGCCACAGCTCGAAGGTCCGCGCGGTGCGCGGCCAGTACCTGAGCGCGCCCCCGGCGATCCGGTATCTGCCGCGCGGGCCGGTGTCGTACGCGTCCAGCGTGAGCGAGCCGCGCGCGCTGCCGGCCGCGGAGATGCGGCGTCCCGTGATGACCGCCTGCCACGGGCCTCCGGTCGACCCGCTCCAGACCCGGCAACGGACGTCGGAGCCGCTGTACTGCATCGTCGAACGGCTCACACGAACACCGCGCTTGTTGCAGCTGCGGTTCGGCCGGCCGCCGCCGGGGAGATCGACGACGCGGATGCGACCGAGCGAGACGCGGATGAGCACCGAGCCGCGACGGCCGATCACCGCGCGGCCGTAGCCGGTGCGGAGCTCGATGAGCTCGGCCCCGGGCGTACGCAGGGAATAGCCAGCCTGCCCGTATGAGGCATCGGCGGCCCACATCGCGAGGGCCGCGACAAAAATCACAACAATCGTGCGCCGCATTCGCGTCGAACTATCTTCGCATGCCGTGAGAATGCGATTACGGCGATGTAAAGAAAATGTAAGCGACCTCCATGCCAACACTCACGCGGGCAGGAACCGTCCGGGCCCGCTCGTACCATCGAAGGATCGGTCATGGACGAGCGATCCCGTCACGATCGCACGGTCCGCCTTCTGGAGGCGCGTCTCGAAGCCCTCGCGATCGCCTCGGCCCGCGGGCCCCGCGGCGCACGCGGCCTCGACCGCGAGATCGTCGCCGCGGCGGCGGCGACGCGACACGCCGTCGAGCTCGAGATCCTCTCCTCCGCGGAGGCCGGCGCGATCTGGTCGGCGGTCGCAGAGCGGCATCCGGCCGCAGTTTGGTGCCGGACGAGCCCGCTCGCGGCCTAGCCGGAAGACCTAGGCGACGAGCCTGACGGTGCCGCGGAGGCCGACCGCGTTCTGCACCTCGTGCGGGCGGTCGGTTCGCTGCCAGCCGTCGCGCGTGGCCTCGGGCTCGCAGAGGTGGCAGACGACCCGCGCAACCTGTCGTTCCTGGATGCTGCGCCAGTAGCGGAACCGCTCGCCCGCGAGGAGGTTCCGGCGGCAGAACGTACAGAGCGTCACTGCCCTGCGACTGTACGGGTGCACTCGGACGACACCGGGCCGTTTTCAGCGACCGTCGTCTAGGGCATACTCCCGGGGCAATGCCCAGGCGGCAGGGGTTTCGCACCCCGGAGCCGGACGCCCAGGGACCGGCCAAGAGTGAGGAAGACGTGACTGAACGGGCCCGACAGGCGGTCGAGCGACTCTCTGCGCGTCTTCCGGGAATCCAGGTCTATTGCCACCGGCGGGTCGGAGACGCGCTGCGCGTGATCGCCTCCGTCGGCGGGCTCCGCCTGATCTACGAGATCCCCCGCGACCAGGGCGGCATCTGCTGGCGGGCGGCCGAGTCGGGCAAGCCCCAGCTCGTCGAGGACGTGCGCCACGACCCGGACTACCTGGCGACCGACGAACGCGTCCGCTCGGAGGTCGCCTATCCCGTTCAAGGCGTCGACGACACACTGCTCGTGCTCGACGCCGAGTTCACGGAGCGCACGTTCACGCCCGAGGAGGCGGAGGCCGTCGAGGCCGAGGCCGCCCGGCTCGCGTCCGAGCTGGACTAATACGCGAAGAACCCGCGGCCGGACTTGCGTCCGAGCAGGCCCTCGTCGCGCATGCGCACGAGCCGCTCGGGCGGGGCCATCCGCGGCTCTCCGAGCGCGTCGTGCAGCGCTTCGGAGGCGTGGACGTGAATGTCGACGCCGATCAGGTCGATCAGCGCACAGGGGCCGATGGGCCAGTTGACGCCGCGGGTCATCGCCTTGTCGAGGTCCTCCGGCGAGACACCGGCCTCGTCGAGGACGCGGACGCAGTCGTTCAGAAGCGGGATGAGGATGCGGTTGACGACGAAGCCCGGCGTGTCGTTGCAGCGGATTGGCTCCTTGCCGAGCCGATCCGCGAGCCCGTAGGCGGCCTCGACGGCCTCGTCGGACGAGAGCTCGGTGCGCACGACCTCGACGAGCGGGAGCACCGGCGCGGGGTTGAAGAAGTGCATGCCGACGACGCGCTCGGGGCGCTTCGTCTCCTGCGCGATCGCCGTCACCGAGAGCGCGGAGGTGTTCGTGGCGAGGATCGCCCGTTCCCCAACGACCTCCTCGAGCGCGCGGAAGGTCTCCCGCTTCGCGTCAGGATCCTCGACGATCGCCTCGATGACGACGTCGCAGTCGGCCAGGTCGGCGAGGTCCGTGGTCGTCGTCAGGCGGGCGAGCGCCGCGTCGCGCTCTTCCGCCGTCAGCCGGCCCTTCTCGACACCGCGGCCGAGGTAGTGGGCGATCCGCTCGCGGGCACGCTCGCCCAGCTCCTCGCTCACCTCGCGGCCGACGGTCTCGATCCCGGCCTGGACGCAGACCTGCGCGATCCCGGCGCCCATGGTGCCGAGACCGACCACGCCCACCTTCCTGACCTCCGCCGCGCTCATTCGACCGTGATTCTCACCTGGAAGTCCTGCGGCCCGTCGGCGCATCCCTCCTGGCCGGCGCAGGCGGCCCTCCCGGAGGAAGCGATCGTCGCCTCGCCCGGCTGGTCGGCCATGACGACCCACTCCGAGAACCCGGGATCCTGGATGTAGTTCACGACGGCGAGCGAGACGGCGTCGCCGTCGACGACCGGCTCGTCCCAGATCCAGTCGCTCGAGAGGCGCAGGGTCGTTTCGCCGCCCACCGGGAGCGAGAACGCGGCGCCCGAGTCCGCCTCCGTGATGATCTGCGGCGACGGCCGGGGCTCCTGGCCCGCGCCCGTGCTCGCGGGCCCCTCCGCGGGGCCGGTGGTCTCGTCCTGCGAGCAGGCGGAAAGCGAGACGAGGGCGAGTGCGAGTAGGGCGACGCGAAGCACGTCAGCCACAGACTGCCGGACGGCGGCGCGGCCTGCGTCATGCTTGAATAGCGGCATGGCGGTCACCGCGCGCGAACAGAAGCTTCTCCTGGGCGGCGAGTGGATCGAGACGGGCACGTGGCGCGAGGTTCGCTCCCCGTACTCGGGCGAGGTCGTCGGCCGGGTCGCGCAGGCGGGCGCGGACGAGACACGGCGCGCGGTCGATGCGGCGGCGACCGCGATGGCCGAGCCGCTCCCGGCGCACAGCCGGGCCGAGATCCTCGACCGGACGGCACACCTCATCGACGAGCGCCGCGAGGACATCGCGCGCACGATCTCCGACGAGGCGGGGAAGCCGATGAAGGCGGCGCGCGTCGAGGCTGAGCGAGCCTCGTCCACGTTCCGCTCGGCGGCCACGGAAGCCCGCACGCTCACCGGAGAGGTCGTGCCGATGGACGCCTCGCCCGCGGGCGTGGGCAAGGTCGCGCTCACGGCGCGCGTCCCCATCGGGATCGTCGGCGCCATCTCGCCGTTCAACTTTCCCTTCAACCTCGTCGCACACAAGGTCGCGCCGGCTCTGGCGGCCGGCTGCGCCGTCGTGCTCAAGCCGGCGAGCCAGACGCCGCTCTCCGCCCTGCTCCTCGCCGAGCTCGAGGCCGAGGCCGGGCTGCCCGCGGGGTGGCTCAACGTCCTCGTCGGCCCGGCGTCCGAGATCGGGGACGTCCTGGTCGAGGACGAGCGCGTGCGCCTGATCAGCTTCACGGGCTCCGCCGAGGTCGGCTGGAAGCTCCGCGAGCGCGCCGCGCGCAAGAAGGTGCTGCTCGAGCTCGGCAACGCGACGCCGCTGATCGTCGAGGCCGACGCGGACGTCGAGGAGGCGGCCACCAAGGCGGCCGCCAACGCCTTCTCCTTCGCCGGCCAGAGCTGCATCTCCATCCAGCGCGTCTATGTCGCGCGCGGCGTCTACGACGACTTCGTGGCCAGCTTCCTCCCCAAGGTGGAGGCGCTCCGTACCGGCGATCCCGGCGACGACGAGACCGACGTGGGCCCGGTGATCGACGAGGGCGCGCGCGAGCGGATCCTTGCCTGGATCGAGGAGGCGAGCGACCAGGGCGCGGAGATCCTCACCGGCGGCGAGACGGCCGAGGACGGCGTCATCCGGCCGACGGTGCTCGCGAACGTCTCGCCGGAGATGAAGGTGTCCTGCCTCGAGGTGTTCGGGCCGGTCTGCACGCTCAGCCCCTACGACTCCCTCGAGGAGGCCTTCGAGCTCGCAAACGGGACCGAGTACGGGCTCCAGGCCGGCATCTTCACAAGCAATGTCAAGACGGCTCTTGCGGCCGGGGCCGCGCTCGAGTTCGGCGGCGTGCTGGTCAACGAGGCGCCGACGTTCCGCGCCGACCAGATGCCGTACGGAGGGGTGAAGGCGTCGGGCAACACCAAGGAGGGCCCGCCCTACTCGGTCCGCGAGATGACCGAGGAGCGACTGGTTGTCCTGTCGCGCTGAGGGCCGCTTTGCGGCTCGGGGGCGGTCCAGGGTGTCCGTTAGACTCGCGGCTGGCTGCGATGCCTGGACGCATGAATCCTTTTTCCGATCGCCCCGGCGAGTCCGTCGAGCCCGGCGAGGAGATCGTCGAGGTGGTCGAGGTCGTCGAGCCCGCTCCGCCGCCCGAACCGGACCTCGTCCGCCTCCAGCGCGAGCGGATGGCTCTGACGCGCCGGCGCGAGATCGAGATGCGCGACGTGGGCGGCCTCACGGTGGAGATGGTCAGGCGCGACCACTGGAAGCCCGACCTGCTGATCTCGCGCGCCGGCGAGGTGCTCTCGCTCGAGCAGCGCATGCACGAGCTCGACTCGCTCCTCGCCGCCGAGGCGACGGCCCGCACCTTCCCGCATGTGGCCCACTGCAAGTGCGGCGCGCCGCTGGCGCCCGGCGTCCACTTCTGCTCGCACTGCGGGAGGCCCGCGGCGACCACGCCCGCCGTGGTCACCTGCGCCCACTGCGGCCGACCACTCCCCGCCGACGTCAACTACTGCCCGGCGTGCGGGAACACGGCCGCGCCGAGCGAATACGCTCCGGCGCCCGACCTTAGCGCAGACGAGACCTTGATCCGACCCGATCCCGACAACCCCGAGGCCGGCTGGTGAGCACGCAGCCGCCCGAGCCGCCGCCCGGAGAGGGTCAGCCGCCGGCCGACACGGCGGCGGAGGAACGCCGCTGCCCGCGCTGTACCGCGCCATACGAGCCGCTCCAGGAGTACTGCCTCGAGTGCGGCCAGCGCCTGGTGCCGCTGCCGAGCGACAGCTACACGCGCACGGTCGTCTGGTCGCGCGAGTCGCCGGTGTGGCTCTGGATCGCGCTCGTCGCGCTCCTGCTCGTCGCGCTCGCGGCGGGCGCCATCGTCGCGCTCGCGGCGACCGACGACGACGAGCCCACGTCCGCCGCGGGCTCCAGCGAGGACACGGTCCCCGTGCTCCCGCCGACGACCGGTCCGATCACCGTCCAGCCGCCGACCGGCGAGTCGACGATCACGATCCCGCCCTTCCCGACCACGTCGACCGGTTTCACGACGACGTTCCCCACCACGCAGCCGACGACCTTCACGACCTCGACGAGCACGACCACGACGGGCGGGAGCGGGACGATCATGTCCTGGCCGTCGGGCACGGACGGGTTCACGGTGGTGCTCAAGTCGACGCCCGTCGGCGAGGGCCGCGGCCCGGCAGAGTCTGCCGCGCAGCAGGCGCTCAACGCCGGCCTGCCCGAGGTCGGCATCCTCAGCTCCTCGAACTACTCGACGCTGAACCCCGGCTACTACGTCACGTTCACGGGCGTCTACGACACCCAGAACGAGGCCGAGAACGCGCTCCCACGCGCCCGCTCGTCGGGCTTCCCGACGGCGTACGTCCGCGAAGTCGCGGATTGAGACGTTTGTAACGCCCCGCGCTGGGAAACTTTGTAACACCGTGCCGAAGCGTGTTAGACTGGCCGCCGGAGCGGTTCGGGGGCGCTCCCTTAACCCGATGTTAACAGCGTTTTGCAGGTGTTTCGTGACGGCGAAGGATAACGTGTGAGCGAGCAAGTTCACGAGAGGATTCTGACCCGCATGTATCAGTACTCCAGGGCCATCTACCGCTCCATCAAGGACCTCATCGATCCCTGGGCCGAGCCCGAGAAGCAGCTCGAGTACCGGCGCGAGGTTCTCGCCGCGTGCGAGGAGTGCGTCGAGCGGCTCGCCAAGGACCCCCGGTACTTCGCACACCCCGACCGAACGCTCTTCCAGGACATCCGGCGCTACTTCCCCATCACGTACCAGGCGCAGGTCGCATGGGCCGTGACCGAAGGGATCGGGGCGGCCGTCGAGTACATCGAGGCCCAGATCGAGGCCGGTGCGTTCGACGGCGGCGTCGCCCGCTGCCGCGCGACCACGCGCAAGGGCAAGCCGTGCCAGCGCACGCCGCTCCCCGAGCGTGAGTACTGCCCGTCGCACCAGCATCTCGAAGACCGCACGGCCGACCGCCAGGCCGCGTAGCGACACCCGCTTCGCGGGCCTCGCCTCGGGGTAGAGGAGCCTTATGGCTTCCTACACCGTGAACAGGCGCGGCGTGGCGCAGGCCCGAAAGCTCATCGAGGCCAAGCAGTACGTGCTGAACAGCAACTGGGGCGACGTTCAGCCGAGCGCCGACGACGAGAACGCCTTCCTGAAGAACCACTCGTGGCAGGAGTACGAGGGCTGGTTCCTGGGGCTGACCGAAGGCGCTGCCGACGAGACCAAGGCGCGTTACGCCTTCGTCTGCGGGGACTTCCGCCGCGTTCACCGAAGCGGCCTGATCGCCTGCGTGTATCGCGCCGCCGAGTGGCGGCACAAGGAAGTCGAGCGAGCCGCCTACAGGCTCCTGCAGGAGCTCGACGCCGCAACTTCCCAGGGCTAGGAGAGCGCGAGCTGCTCGAAGTCCTCGATCTTGGAGACGCTGACGCCGACCAGGCGTAGCGCGCCCGGGCGGTCCGCCAGGGCCCGGTCCAGGAGGTCGCACGCGATCTGGCCGATGCGGTCGCCGTCGGCGAGGCCCGCCGCGAGCGTGGTCGACCGGCTGCGGATGGAGAAGTCCGGATAGCGGAGCTTCGTCGTCACCGTGCGCGCGACCTGGCCCGACTCGGCCAGGTGGCCGGCGACGCGAAGCGCCATGCGGCGAAGCTCGTCGTGAAGGCGCTCGCGGTCGGCGACGTCCCTCGGGAAGGTCTCCTCGTGGCCGATGGAGATGTTCGCGACCGGCTCCGCGAGCGGCCGCGGGTCGATCCCCTGAGCGCGGTCGCGTAGCAGCCTCCCCACCTTGCCGGGCAGGAGGCGGGCGAGCTCGGCGTCGGAGAGCGCCGCGAGGTCGCCGATCAGCTGGACGCCCGCCCCGGCAAGGCGCTCCTCGGCCCTCGGCCCGACCCCGGGGAGGAGGCGAACGTGGAAGGGAGCGAGGAACGCCGCCTCGCGGCCGGCGGGCACGACGGTGATCCCTCCGGGCTTCTTCCGGTCGCTGGCCACCTTGGCCACGACCTTGCAGCTCGCGACACCGAGCGAGCACGAGAGGCTCGTCGCTCCCCGGACGGCGGCCTGGACCGCCTCCGCCACGACCCGCGCGCGCCCGAAGTCGGCGGCCACCTCTCCCACGTCGAGGTAGCCCTCGTCGATGCCCGTCCGCTCCACCGTGGGCACCACCTCGCGGATCGCCGCCCACACGGTTCGGGAGTACTCCTTGTACGTCCGGTGGCGCGGCGTGACGAACACCGCGTGGGGGCAACGGCGAAGCGCCTCTGCGCAACTCATCGCCGAGCGGATACCGTACGTGCGGGCGACGTAGTTCGCGGTAGCCACGACGCCCCGGCCGCGGGGGTCACCCCCCACGACGAGCGGCTGTGAAGCGAGCTCGGGTCGCTCGAGCTCCTCCACGGCTGCGAAGAAGGCGTCCAGGTCGAGATGCGCGACGATGGTCACGGCGTTGAAAGAATAGGAATCGTGTCGCACGACACAGACAAGCTGATCAGGCAGCTCTCGCTCGTCGCCTTCCTCATGGCCGAGCGCCGGCCGCTGACCGCGCGGGAGATCAAGTCGGTCGTCGAGGGCTACTCCGAGATGTCGGACGAGGCCTTCGCGCGGCGGTTCTACTCCGACCGCAGCGAGCTCGTCGCGCTTGGCGTGCCGCTCCACTCACAGCGGGACGAGTTCACGGGCGAGGAGCTCTACACGCTCCGCGCGGAGCAGTACTTCCTCCCGAAGCTCGATCTCGACGACGAGGAGCTCGCCGCGCTCCAGATCGCGCTGCATCTCCTCGACGGCCAGTTCGCCTACGCCGAGCCTTTGCGCCTCGCGCTCCAGAACCTCGCGCTCGGCCGCCCGACGCAGCTCGAGGCCGCGCCGGAGAGCGCGCTGCGGGTCGAGGTGCGCGACCCCGACTACTCGGACGAGATGTCCGGGCGCCTGACGAAGCTCGAGGGCGCGATCTCCAAGCAGCGCACGGTGCGCTTCATGTACTGGTCGATCTCGCGCGACCGCACGCGCGAGCGGACCGTGAACCCCTACGCCCTCCTGCCCGAGGCCGGCTCCTGGTACCTGATCGGGCGCGACCTC
>Ga0114129_10002461_pt1 | contig 25709 bp, 26 predicted proteins | sample RhiMetdeltSRZDD1_FD_80071 | JGI IMG/M metagenome (GOLD analysis project Ga0114129, IMG submission 80071) | Populus rhizosphere microbial communities from Tennessee, USA - Rhizosphere MetaG P. deltoides SRZDD1 (version 2) (version 2) | ecosystem: Host-associated > Plants > Roots > Rhizosphere >...
ACGGAACTGTGCAACGGGGTGCCGGGCCTCTTATCCCCCTGCCAGTCAAATCCGGTGTCGATCACGACGGACTTCGGCACTCCCCACGCGTCATCACGGAAATCCTGCGTTAAGTCTTCCTTCTCGCCCCCGATAACGTACCCGAACATTTCATCGGCCCAGCTCACCTCTCCGGCAATGGCTTTCGCGTAAGGATCGAGAAGAAGTTTCGAACTATTGAAGCGCAGGCCTCGTTCCGGATCGTACGGGCCTGAAACCCGGAAACCATACAATTGTCCGGGACGCACATCTGGCAGGAACACGTGCCAGACATGATCGGTATGTTCGGTGACCGGGATTCGAACGTTCTCTTCCGTGGCTTCGATGTCGTCGAACAAGCAAAGCTCGACACCGGCAGCGTGCTCGGAAAATATGGCAAAGTTGACGCCGTTTCCCATCCACGTCGCGCCGAGTGGATACGGATGGCCCAAAAAGGTGCGTACCGAAGTCATAAATGCGCCGCGCATTTATGCGGCATCGAATCCGCATTGGCAAACACGAACGGCGATATCAATGGGTTCAAAGCGACGCGAGGACGCATCGCTTTGCCGCCAGTTGTCGGATATCATGCCGGCAGTGTGAGCAAAGTCTTCCTCGCCGCATTTGTCGCTACTTGTGCCTTCGCACTCTGGTTCTACGCACACCATAATTGGCATCCGTTACCCGCGGAAACAACAATCGATCGGATTGTCGTGGAAAAATCAGCGAGGACATTATCGATCGTTCGCGACGGCAAGCACATCAAGAGTTACCGAATCGCGCTAGGTCGAAACCCAGTCGGTGCGAAGCAGAAAGAGGGCGACATGAAAACACCGGAAGGAATTTACAAAATCGATACCCGAAATCCGCAAAGCAGTTTTCACCTCGCGTTGCATATTTCTTATCCATCGGATGAGGACAACCAACGTGCGGTCGCCAGCGGCGTCCCGGCGGGTTCAGATATCATGATTCACGGAATTCAGAATGGGCGCGGTTGGATTGGCGCCTTTCATCGTTGGAACGATTGGACAGCGGGGTGCATTGCTCTTACCGACGAAGAAATCGAGGAACTTTGGCGTGTGACGCCGGATGGAACAACGATCGAGATTCGTCAGTAAGGCGCGAAGTGCGCGGCTTGAGCTTGTCATCAGCGCCAGTAAGGCTGCAAGATCTTGAGACAGAACGTCTGTTCAAAATCATTCTCATTCGATTGCCTAATCCAATGGTTCTTGGCGCGATTTATGGTCTTTCGGAGCTGTATCTCGCGCTCACCCGTCGATCGGGGACGCAAGCCGTTTCGTACGATCGCCGTTCGCTGATTCTGCTCTGGCTCGTCATCATTGTGAGCCTTTGGCTGGCAATCCAAATGATGTGGCTTGTTCCCGCTGCGACTGTCCCGTCTGTGGCCGGATCTTACCTTTTCGGGTTCATCTTTTTTCTTGGTGGATTGGCTTTGCGTTGATACTCGATCGGCCATCTCGGCCGGCACTTCACCGTCGATGTATCGATCTCCTCAGAACATGAACTCATTGATTCCGGTCCCTACCGTTACATCCGGCATCCCTCTTACACTGGCGCGCTTCTCGCCTTCGTTGGTTTGGGATTTTGTTTCGGGAACTGGTTGTCGATCCTATTTGTGACGGTGCCGGTCACGGTTGCGTTCCTGTGGCGCATTCGTATCGGAGAACGCGCTCTCACCACGGCACTCGGCGAGAATTATCGCGCGTACGTGCAGCGAACAAATGCGCTGATTCCGTTGATTTACTAGCGCAAAACGCAGCTACAGATCGCACAGGACGCGCTTCGCTTTCTCGACATCCGATGGTCGAAGGACGATCAGACCTTTTTCCACATCTCTGCCGCCGGCCAGATATGCGTATTCGATATTGACCTCGGCCTCTGCAAGGCGTTCGGCGATTTTCGCCAGCACGCCGGGTTGACTCGTGGTTTCGATCATCAACACTTCGGTCTCGAGCGCGAGCACGCCGGCCTCGCCCAGAAGCATAAGCGCCTTGGTCGGATCGCTTACTACCATGCGCACCACAGTGTGATCGACCGTATCTGAAGTAGCCAGCGCATGAATGTTAATTTCTGCTTTCGCCAGCGCTTCACACACGCGCGCAAGCGCCCCGGGACGATTTGCAAGAAAGACTGCGAGTTGGGTGGCCGTTTCGATTGAGAGCGACGCATTCATGGCGCATTCAAAGTGGTGCCGGGAATGGCTTCTGACAACTCATGAAAATCCGACGATGTGACTCTGCTTCCATCCTAAGCCGTTACAAATTTCCGAGTGCCAACGGCACATCGCGCAACCTCATCCGCTAATTATGAACTTGAAGAGCACGTCGAAAGAATTCGCGAGTCCCGCTAATTTCGGGATTGTCGATCCGGAGATGACTGCAGTTGCTGAATCTCGTTCCGCGAAGTCGCGAACTCCGCGGCGAACTATTGGATTCGTCACGGCATCTTCCATCGTTATCGCCAACATTATTGGCACCGGCATTTTCACCAGTCTTGGTTTTCAATTGGTAGATATTCAGGCGGGTTTTCCGTTGCTCATGCTTTGGATCATCGGCGGAATCACTGCGCTTTGCGGCGCGCTTTGTTATGGCGAGCTCAGCGCTGCGCTGCCGCGCTCCGGAGGCGAGTACCATTTTCTCTCGCAGATCTATCATCCCGCGCTCGGATTCATGGCGGGATTCATATCGGCGACCGTTGGCTTTGCTGCGCCTATCGCGCTCGCTGCGATGGCGTTCGGGAAATATTTTGTCGGAGTGTTCGGCGTCGGCTCGCCGGTGTTTCTATCATTCGTCGTGGTTTGGGTGGTAACAGCTTTCCATCTGCGGAATCTGCAAATTGGAAGTGCATTCCAGAACGTTTGGACGATCGTGAAACTGTTATTGATTGGCGCGCTCATCGCGGCTGGATTTCTCATCGAGCCAAAACAGGAAATGACTTTTCTGCCGCAGAGCGGCGATGCGGCGTGGATCTTTAGCGGCGCGTTTGCGGTCGCGTTAGTCTACGTCATGTATTCCTATTCAGGCTGGAACGCATCCAGCTACATCATCGGTGAAGTGAAGGAACCGGAAAAGAATGTTCCGCGCTCGCTGCTGGCGGGAACACTTATTGTGATTGCGGCTTACGTCCTTCTGAACGCGATTTTTCTCGCCACGACACCACAAGAGGAAATGCGGGGTCAAATCGAAATCGGTTTAATCGCAGGCAAACATATCTTCGGAGCGAATGGCGGACGAGTTGCTGGAGCGATCATTTGTCTCGGTTTGGTTTCCGCGATCAGCTCAATGACATGGATCGGACCGCGAGTGAGCATGTCGATGGGCGAAGATCATTGGTTGTTGCGATTGCTTGGTCGCAAGAATCCTCACGGCATACCAACGAACGCCATCGTGCTGCAGTTGTTCATCGTGAATCTACTTTTGCTTACACGCAGCTTCGAAAGCGTGGTGCAGTACACTCAATTTAGCTTGTTGCTCTGCTCGCTGTTCACTGTGCTGGGCGTGATGGTGTTGCGCGCCACGCGGCCGGAAATCGCCCGCCCTTACCGCGTTTGGGCTTATCCGCTGCCCCCGATTATCTTCGCTGTCATCACTCTTTGGATGATGTTTTATCTATTGCGCTCGAAGACAATCGAATCGCTGGCGGGACTCGCAACTGCACTCGCTGGTTTGCTGCTCTATTTTTGCGCACGAAACCGGCCACAGGGACAACGTCCTACATGAACGCGCGATTTCTGAGAACGATCCTGGTGAAGGTCTTCTTGTCGATCGTCGTGAGTGCGCTCGGCGTTTTTGCACAACAGAATCCTCAGTTCGTGCCGCGTGCCATTCCTGTGACGCCAAGAGCGCCCGCGGCTGCGGGTCCTAACGACATCGCTCGGTTCCTTGCCGGGATGCCCGTTCCGGAGAATTCTCCGCTTGCGCCACTCACGCGCGATCCGGCGTGGCAGGCGCATGCCGCTTATTTCGAGGGCGAGTTTACCAAACTTAGACAACGGCAAGTTGAAAAGCTGCATGCGTGGCAAGCCACTTATCTTCCGGAAACGATGCAGCCAACACCGGTCGCATTTTACATGTTCAGCGGTCCGGACTTTTTGTACGTCGATCAGTTTTTCCCGAACGCCTCGGTGTATGTACTTTGCGGGAAGGAATCAATGGGGCCACCACCGGACCCATTGCGAATCCCGAACCTCGCTGGCGCGCTGGGAAATCTGGAAAATGCAATGAAATCCTCGCTGAACACGACGTATTTCATCACCAAAGACATGAAAGTCGATCTGCAACAACAAAACCTGAACGGCGTGTTGCCGATTCTCTATGTGTTCATCGTGCGCGCCGATAAATCGATCACGAGCGTCTCGTTTGGCTCGCTCAACAGCAACGGCGCATTTGAAGAGGCATCGCCGGGAAAGAAAGGCGGCAGCACGTCCGGAGTGCGAATCCGTTACACCGACAATCGATCGGGCAATTCACAAACCCTGTATTATTTCACCACCGATATTTCTGATGGTGGGATCAAATCCGCGCCTGGTTTCTTGAAATTTTGTCAACGACTCGGGATCGGCGCGAGTTTTCTGAAGTCTTCCTCGTATTTGATGTTCGAGAGCGGTTTCGCGACGATTCGCGATTTTATTCTGTCGCATAGCAACCGAATCGTGCAGGACGATTCCGGAGTTCCCCTCGCTTATTTCGATCCAAACAAATGGAGCCTGCGGCTTTTTGGCGTTTACCTCGGACCGATCGATCTTTTCAAACAACATTATCAACCGAGGCTTCAGGAAATTTTTCGGCAAGGCAATCCGCCGCCGGTTGATTTCGGATTCGGTTATCGCTGGAACTACAAGGAAGCCAATCTAATCGTGGCCGATCGGAAGTGAGGCCTCTTAGAACCTGCGAAACCAGGAGTAAGGAAAATCGTCTCCCGGGCAATCGGTCGCCCAACGCGGCGGATTCATTTCACGATGGGGCCGCACAGGAATCGCGCCCCTGTCTGTCTTACCGCAACGGTCTCGCAGATAACGAATGAGTTCCTCGCATGAGTCAAGCTGCGCGCGCGTGGGCTGGCCGCGATTGAAATCGCCGACCAGACAAATGCCGAGCGAAATGTTGTTCAAATAATCGCTGTGCACATGCCCGCCGTTGATCTGGCGGCGCCAGCGATCGCCGACTTCAATCTGGCCGTTCCCAGTGGATGTCCCGTTCCCGATCACGAAATGATAGGCGAGACCGTTCTGCATCCGGCGCACGTGCCGATGATAATAATCAAACACGCGTGCGTTACCCTGCCGCGTGCCGCTATTGTGCACTACGATGAATTGCCAGCGCCGCCGTTTCACCGGCGCGCGTCGGATTGCATCAATCACCGATCTCGTCAAATAATGGTAGTTGCCCGAACTGCGAGACCACGGCCAGAATCCTCGTCGCGGTGGAGGCGATGGCGGAGGCTCGAAGCCCTGATCCTCTTCGAGACCCGACTTTTCAACCACAACCTGCGCGCGATCGCCGCTTGGAGCACGCAGACCTTTTTGTTCGGCTGATGCCGCTGGCGTCGGTGCCGCAGCCCCGACGGCTTTCGGTGCTGGCGTTGGCCGTTCTGACGCGGTAGCCCGCTCTTCCGTTGAGGCTGGCGGCGTTTTTTCCGGTTTTGGTGTTTCCTCTTCTTTTCGCGCCGATTTGGATTTCCCCTTTTTTATTGTCTTGCGCGAAACCTCCTTCGATTTCTTTGACTTCGGCTTGGGAGTTGGCGTGTGGCGCCGTTTTGATTTTGAAGCGCTGGGCTCAGGTGTCTCGCGTGGCGTGGGCTTTGCTGTCGCCTCTTCTTCGTCACCAGATTTTGGCGTAGCTTTGCGAGGGCGCGGGGATTCCTGTGCATCCGCGTTATCGTCGCTCGTCGACTCTTGCTTTGCTGATTTTGCCTTTGGAGATGGCGTCCGCGATTCCTTTTCTTTCGCAGAAGAGTCCGCTTTTTTTTCCGACTCTTCGTTCGCCAATTTTGCGTGGGGAATCGCGGTTGGCGCTTTTTCCGGAGTTGCAGACCCGCCTGCATCGCTATGCGAAGCATTGCGGGCAGGTGCTTGATGTTTTTTTCTCGTTTTGCCGCTCGATATTTTTGTTACTGGGGTCGGAGATTTTTTTGGTTTTGGAGACGGCGAAGGGTCGGTGTCGATCTGCTCGAATCCGTTGCGCCGGTTTTTTTCTTCGTCATCGACTTGCGCGCAGAGGAGACTTCCAAGGATTACGCCGGAAACGAGCGCGGTTGTGAGCCAAATGCGAAAGCGCACCACTGCGCGGAGCGTAACAGAGCGCGCGATGTGATCAACGGAATCGTTAAAAAAAGTTAACTCGCTGGCGAAGGCTCAGGCGTGGCGGGCGCAGCCGTGCGCATTCGTTCGCCTTCACGCCGAAGAATGGCGTTTAACTTGCCGCCCAGCAATAGCAAGAGACACGTCAAATACATCCACGTAAGCAATACCACGATTGACGCGAGCGCGAGATATGTAGGGTTATAGCGATCGTATCGCGCGACATAGAGCTGGAAGAGCTTCGTCGCGATGATCCAGCCAACGGAAAAGAAAATCGCGCCGGGCAAAGCCTGGCGGACGGTCAAATAATTCTCCGGCGTCAGTAGATAAAGCGCCAGTGCGAGAATGACCAGCGCCACAAACGTAAAGGGCAAATTGAGCGTCGTAATCCATGCTTGCAGCGGAAACGCCAGCTGAAAATTAACTTCTGCAAGGCCGGCGAGCCGTTCGCCAAAGACGATTGCATTGAAGCAGAACACGATGATGATCCCAAACCAAAACAGCATGAAGAATGAGATGATATACTTCGACCACCAATGGCGATCTTCCCGTATTCCGTACGTATGGCTGAGAGCGCGTGAGGTCGTCGCAATGAAGACAGTCCCGCAATAAATTCCCAGAATGATGCCCGCGTTCGCGAGAAGGCCGCTGGAACCCGTTACCACCACATTCGCCATCGCAGAATCCAGGATGTCCTGCACTTTCGCGTCTGGCGGCATGAAGCTCTTCAACAGAAGAAACATTCGATGCAACTTTGTCGGATCAGTGCCGAACAAGCCCAGCAGATGCCAGAGAAACAGCGATCCTGGAGCCAGCGCAAAAAGAAGGAGATATGCCATCTGTGCGGCCAGTCCGGTCGTGGTATCGGTCGCCGTTTCCCAAACCAGCTGCCGCAAAACGCGCCAGAGAAATCCGAGATATTTCATCTGCAAGGAGAGTTTACTTTGCCGGATGTAAATATCCATTAAACTCCGAATGCTTCGGTAAACCTTCGTCTTCGCTGCCTCCCGAGACGAGTTTCCAATCGGCGTTACGATGGCCTGACCAACTGTGAAAAAACGAATATTGATTCTCACGGCGAGTTTCGGGGAAGGCCACAACAGTGCGGCGCGCGGAATTCGCGACGGTCTTGCCCGCATTGTCCCGGAAGGGACCGAGGTGGAATTGCACGATTTGTTTGCCGAAACCTACGGACCAGTTAACGAGTTCGTGCGAAAAAGCTACCTGGCGCTTGTTAATTTCGCGCCGGGCGCATGGGGTTCCGTTTATCGCTGGCTCGAACGCAAGAAAGATTTCGATGCAGAATTCGCGCGGTTTTCGCAACTGGAGGACCATTTCGCCGCGTTACTGGAGCGTTTTCAGCCGGACGTGATGGCCTGCACGTTTCCCGCCTATCCGAATGTACTCAGGCGAATTCAGGCCCGAAACGCCGCAGGTTTTCGGCCTTGCAAGATTGCCGTTGTAGTCACCGATTCGATCACTATCAATGGAGTCTGGTATCGGTGCGAAGCCGATTATTTTCTTGTCGCGAACGAGCAGAGTGCCGCCGTTTTGCGAGCCGCTGGAGTCGCCCCTGAAAAAATCAAGGTGTTTGGTTTTCCCGTAAGTCCAAAATTTACCGACTCCGCGAGGTCGAATTGCGGGCTCCCGTCAATCAACTCTGAGCGTCGCGTTTTATATATGATCCATGCGGCTACCCGCGGCGCTCCGGAACTGGCACAGCGACTCGCCGGCTTGGGTGTGGATCTCACCGTGACCGTCGGCCGTGCCGACAGGCTGATGCCGGAGATCAGAGCGGCGGTCGGAGATGAGGCAAGAGTCATTGGCTGGACTGACGACCTTCCGCGCATGCTTCACGAGAGCCATTTGCTCATCGGGAAAGCCGGAGGGGCGACAGTGCAGGAAACGATCGCTGCTGCATGTCCGATGATTATCAATTACGTCGTCGCCGGGCAGGAGGAAGGCAACGCCCGGTTGATCGTTGAGACGAATTCGGGCGTGATCGCAAAATCGCCACGAGAAGTCATCGCCCAGCTGCAGCGGGCGTTTGCCGACGACCCAAAACAATGGCGCGAATGGTCCGCGAATATCAGCAAGCTCAGCCGACCACGCGCTGCGCTCGATATCGCCGATTTTTTGCTGTCGCTGTAGTTACGAATCGACACCAATTGACACGAATAATTGGTGGTTGAAACCGGCTGTTAGCGAGAAAAAATTTCCTGACCGCCGCTGAATGTTTGAAGCACTTCCAGTTCCGGCGATAGAACGACCAAATCTGCATCTGCGCTGACCTTCAGGCGGCCTTTTGTTTCAAGGCCGATGGCGTGCGCAGGATTTTCCGTGGCCATTGCGACGGCTTCATGCAGCGGAACGTTTCCTTTCATCACCATCGTGCGTACCAGGTTGATCATGCGCGAAGCGCTACCGGCGAGTGCGGAGCGGTCTGCAAGGAGACAGACGCCATCTTCCACGATGCAATCGCTTCCAAAAAGCGAAAACCGTGATCGATCCAACAAACCGGCGCCAGCGGTTGCGTCTGAAACCAGACAAATCCCGCGAGGACCTTTCGCGCGATACAACATCTTCATCAACGTTTCGGAAACGTGGTGACCATCGGCGATCAGTTCGCAACTGATCTCCGGTTCGCTTAAAGCAAATTCCAGTAAACCACCAACGCGATAAATGCCGCGGCGACGCGCACTCGACATGCAGTTGAACGTGTGGGTAACGCTGCGCATGCCACGCACGAAACCTTCTCGCGCCTCTTCGTCCGAAGCATCGCTGTGGCCTCCGCTGACGCTGATGCCGCGCGAATGAAAATTGGCGATCGCTTCCAGCGCTCCGGGCAGCTCGGGCGCGATCGTGATTCTCTTGATCACGTCAGCGTGGTCGAGCAGCTGCTGGACTGAAGGTCGTGACGGATTTTGAATGAATTCGGCGCGTTGTGCACCGCATTTGGCCTTCGATATAAAAGGGCCTTCCACGTGGATGCCGACAATTTGTTTAATCGAGCGACGAGAGTCACGGACAGCGTTCAGCACATCGACAATGCCATCGAGCGGCGCCGTCGCCGTAGTCAGCAAAAGCGAAGTGGTGCCGCCACTAGTGTGATAATCGCAGATTGCTCGAAACGCCTCCGCAGAAGCTTCCATCGTGTCGCGGCCCAACGCGCCGTGCACATGAAGGTCGATGAAGCCAGGAGCGAGATAATTTCCACGAAGATCAAGAGCCTCGTCAGGGCGGGCAGGGTTACGCTCGCGGATTGCGGTGATTTTTCCTTTCTCAACAACGAGCTCAAGTCCCTCACGAATGTTGTCGGGAAAAAGCAAACGCGCATTAGTAAGAATCATCTCGCTGGTAGGCTAGGGAGTCAGTAGTGCGGCATACCAACGCAGAAACGTAGCGCCAAAAAACATCCAGCTCAGCGCGCCAAACGCCAGGTAAGGTCCAAACGGCAGCTTGGCTGACCAGACACGTTTGCCCACGACCAGCGTAATCAGGCCAACCATCGAACCGACAAGCGATCCGGCGAAAAGACTAAACAACACCGCGCGCCAACCGAGGAACGCGCCGATCGCAGCAAGAAATTTCAAATCGCCGCGGCCCATCGCTTCGCGCGGGATCACAAGTTCACGCGCTACGCCGGAAATCTGCGTCACATCGTCTAGCATCATTACGTTGCCCTCCGCCGCGACGCGATCGTAGCGAAAGTCCAGTATCACGTTTCCATAGCTATGGTGGTCGATCCTGGCCTCGTCGCATTCCAGCAATAACCGGTCCTTTTCCCGGGCAAAATAATCACTCCACAGGCTTTCTTCCGTGCCTACCACAAGATCGGCGTCATCTCCGCGTTTCGTCCAGGTGAACATCGTCGGGGCGTCGAACTCAATTCGCTTTCGGCCAAAGGCAATCTTGCCAGCTTCAAGGACAATCAACAGGATCACATAGCCCAGAGCGGCGGCCAGCAGCGAACGAACGAATGCAGCAAGCCGTGAATCCGCTCCCATTAAAGCTGGCGCGGCCAAGCTGCAAATAACACCTGCGATGATTCCGCCGATCGTTACGCGGTCTGGAATTATGAAATGTTCGAGATCGATGAATGTTCCAACGATCAGAAGCGAAACAAAAATCCAGTATGCAATCACCATTTGCCACGGAAAGCTCTGCCAAATCGCCAGGAACAGCAGCGCAGTAATCAATTCCACAGCGAAATAACGAAAGGCGATTTTCGCCCCGCAATTCGCGCAGCGACCACCGAGGAAAATCCAGCTGATCAATGGCAGATTTTGATACCACGGAATGGGCTGCTTGCAGGCCGGACAAAAAGAGCGACGTGGCTTGTTAATGGAAAGATCTGCAGGCCAGCGGTAGATGCAGACGTTCAGAAACGACCCGACCGCCGCGCCGAGAACAAAGGCAAATGCACCGAAAAGAAACTGAGAATGCGCCACGCTCGATTATTGGGTGATCGACCTGGAACTGCGGCGCTCCATTAGCCACGCAATCCAGATGCAGCTTTCATAGAGCAGACACATGGGAAGCGCCATCGCGATCAAGGTCAGAATGTCGGGGGTTGGCGTGATGATCGTCGCGAGAATAAAAATCAGGACTACGGCGTAAGGGCGTGTGCGTGCCATGAACCTGTACGTTATCAATCCAAATCGAACAAGCGCCAGCACTACCACTGGCAGTTCGAAAGCCAGCCCGAACCCAAGCGTAAATCGCGTCACAAAGGAATAATATTGTTGCACCGTCCATGTGGGCGCCCAGCCAAGTGACTCGGTGTCGCGAAAGAAAAAGAGGATCGTTTTCGGCAGCAACCAAAAATAACAAACCGTCACACCAAGAAGGAAGAGCGCGAAGCTAACCAGGATAGCCGGAAACAAAAAGCGCTTTTCCACAGCGGTTAGCGCGGGCAGCACAAACTGCGCCACGAAATAGAGCAACAGCGGAAAGCAGAGAACGATACCGGCGTAAAACGCCAGATGAAACGAGATCACGATTGAATCGGTAATGCCGAGCGCCTTGAGCGTCCCGATCTGCGATCCAACATCACGTAACGGCGCCTGCAGTATCCGCACAAGTGTGGCGCGAAATGCAAAGCAAACGATCATCGCTGCCGCCAGCGCGATCGCCATTTTCACAATGGTCCACCGCAAGTCTTCCAAATGCTCCAGAAACGGCTTGGAAGTTTCGGTCTCCGGCTGTTCGCGAAACTTAAAAATGTCTTTCAGCGCCATTGGACGATTCTCTCGAGAACGTGCAAGCCCTCTCATTAAGACCTGGCTTCAGCCAGGTGTAGCCAATCGAAGGAGCAACAAAATCATTGGCGAAGCTCAACGGGAAGAAGGTCACGTGCCAAGAGCTGCGCGCAAATGCTTAGAGTGTTGGCATCGCGAATCTCGTTTTCGGCGATCATTCGCCGAATCTCAGGCACGCTGAATTCGCGGCAATCAAGAATCGATTCTCCTTCGTCTCCGGTAGATGCCTCGTTGCATTTCTGTACCGGGCGCGCCAGAAAGAAATAACCGCGTTCATCGGTGAAGCCAGGTGAGGTAAAGTAGTGGCCCAGCGCGATGAGTTCGCCATCCGTCGAAAGCTCATAACCCGCTTCCTCACGCAGTTCGCGTAAGGCGACTTGTTCAATTGTTTCCTGAGCCGGGCCGTCGATCTGGCCGGACGGCATTTCCCAAATTGCTGTGCGAATTGGAATGCGCTCCTGGTGAATGAGAACGACTTTGCCATCCCGCGTCATCGGCGCAATGATCACGGCTGCTTTTCGGTGCACAATTGTCCATGGCCGTGGCAAGGAACGCGCGGGGGTTCGCACATGGTCAGTCACAACTTCAAGATGCGCATTGCCGAAATGCCGCTCAGTAGAAATGGTTTCCCAGCTGTTTTGCATAACGCGTGAAGTGTAGCGGCCGGTCTCCTCAGCGGCAAACAGGTAGGAGCAATTCACCGGAACCGCCCGCGAGCGATTGAGGTCAATTGCCCAGGAACGCTTTCACGCCACCGATGCAATTCGCGTTACGGTTACCGAAACGTGCTTGGCATTTTCCATGGGAAATTTTCGCAGCTCCACCGTGATCTTTTGGATGCGAAAAGTCTTGAGCAAGTGCATTGCCAACCGGTCGGCGAGTGTCTCGATCAGATTTGTGGATTGATCCCGCACAAAATTCTTCGTTTCCTCAGCAACGATCGAATAATTGACCGTATTGTCGATCTTGTCCGCCATATCGCGCTGCTCGTAATACGGCCAGAAGGAAATGCTGACAGTTAGCCGCTGCGGGGTTGAACGTTCTTTTTCGGGAACTCCAATGCGCGTGGAAATCTCTAGCTGCTCAATATGAATTTGATCCGAAAGCGGATTGGGTTCGTTGGGCATTTGGCAACATGAGCGCGCTGTGGAATTGAGCAAGACCCTTCTGTCCAAAAGCCGTCACGTGGTTCGCAAATTCTGACTATCATAATCATGGGTTCTTTGGCTCACAGAGCTTTTGAAAACGCGGATCTTTCCGCAGCGGGTCAAGCATTGGATCGAGTCGAAGCAGAGCAGAAGTGATCGGCGGCAGGGGGAGGCGTCGAGGGGTAAAAGACGGTGGACTGCGAGATGCTGCTGTGTGCCTGCCTTGACGCCGTGGCGCGCGCGTCGAGGTTGAGTGCGCAATGAAAACGGTCTGGCGCGTTTTTGCTTACTTGAAGCGATACCCCTGGATGGCCGCGGGGACTTTGACCTGTGCGATCCTGAGCACGGTGATGGTGATTGTCTTTCCCGCAACCACGAAATGGATCATCGACGACGTGGTGCGCGCGAATCGTCCGGACAAGTTGCTGCCGCTACTGATGCTGGCGGCGTTTGCATTTCTCCTTCAACACGGGTTCAACGCGTTGCGCATCATCCTGAACAACACGTTTGAACAAAAAGTGATCTTCGATTTGCGCAGCGATTTGTATTCCCATATCCAACTGCTGCCACTGCGGTGGTTCGACAATCGCGCCACCGGCGATCTGATGACGCGCGTGATCGAGGACGTCAACTCGGTCGAGCGGGTGTTGATTGATGGAATCGAGCAAGGTGTCGTCGCGGCGCTGCAAGTGATCGTCGTTCTTGGCGTGATGTTTTATTTGAGTTGGAAATTGACGCTGTTAGGCCTGCTCCCTGCACCGTTTCTGGCTGGCGGCGCACTTTGGTATACGCTCACCGCGCATCGCCGTTACCGACTGCAACGGCGCGCTTCCTCAGCCATGAACGCGCTGCTGCACGATAATCTCGCCGGGATTCGCCAAATCAAAAGCTTTGGGCGCGAGCGCGAACAACACAAGCGATTTAACGACGCCAGCAATGAATTGCAGCGGGCCACGCTCATCGTCATGCGGGTTTGGGCAATGTATCACCCGTCAATGTATCTGATTGGCTCGTTAGGCGTTCTCCTCTTAATCGCGGTAGGAACAAAAGCTGTTCTGGCCGGCACGATGCAACTCGGCGATCTCATCGCTTTTCTCATGCTGAGCGGATTTCTTTATGAACCGATTGGGAAATTGCATCAGCTTAATCAACTTGTGCAAGCCGGACGCGCTGCTGGCGAACGCGTGTTTCAGATTATCGACGAACCGGCGGAGCCGGGTGCTGCCACCTCGGAAGCTGAACGCGGTGCGGCGATCATCGATCCCAGCGAGAAAATGCCACTTGCAGGCGACATTCGCTACGAAAACGTGAGTTTCGGCTACGTGGAGGAATTGCCCGCTCTCAGTCACGTTTCTTTCCACGCGCCGCCGGGTGCAACAATCGCGCTGGTTGGCACAACCGGTGCCGGTAAGTCAACGCTCGTGAATCTGCTCGTGCGTTTCTACGAATTCACCACTGGCCAAATTTACATCGACGGGAAACGGATTCGCGAATATGACCTGCGCGCATTGCGCGATGCGATCGGGGTAGTAACTCAGGAAAGTTTTCTGTTTAATGGATCGATTCGCGAAAACCTGCTCATGGGAAAACCGCGAGCGACTGACGACGAATTATGGCGCGCGGTAGTTGCGGCGAACGCGCAGCACTTTATCCAACGCTTACCGGACGGTTTGGAAAGTGTCGTGGGCGAGCGGGGAGTGAAATTGAGCGTAGGTGAAAAGCAACGGCTCTCCATTGCACGAGCGTTGTTGAAAGATCCGCCGATTTTGATTCTCGATGAAGCAACCGCGAGCGTGGACACTACGACGGAGCGCCTGATTCAGGAGGCGCTCGAGCGTTTAATGGCGAACCGCACATCGATCGTCATCGCGCATCGGCTCTCCACAATTGTACATGCGGACCAAATTCTGGTCCTCGATCATGGCCGGATTATCGAGCGTGGCACCCATGACGAGTTACTGGCACTGGGTGGAAAATATGCGCGCCTATGCCAGCAAAGTTTGCTCGAAACCTCCGCGCCGCAGGAAACAGAGTCGACGGAAGAAATTGCCGGTTCGCAGACACCGGACGCAGAGGAACAACTACCAGTGTGCTGAAGGAAAGGCTTCTGCGGGTTCGATCGGATACGAATCGACAAAACCGCTACGTCGCCGAAACTCGACGCTTTAGAACCGTCGACTCTCAAGGAATCTACGTAGAGGCACGCTGGATGGCGGCTTCGTATTTTTCCTTTAGCTCAGCGTATCGGCGCTCGGCTTCTATCAGGGCGCGGCGCTCTCCTTCCAAGCTTTGTTCGAGATCACGAATTTGCTCCCGGAGAGCAATGGACATTCCCGCCACCGCCGGCCCAACGGGATCGCCGAATTGAATTTCAGTCTGCGCATCTCCGGCATCGGCTCCTGTCTCCCACAACTGCGGCATTTCTTGAATCTTGCAACACGCGCCGTTTCGGGTGTTGATGACCAGCGTCTCGCCATCGATTTCGCCGAGCCGGATAAATTCCTGCAGGGCGCCCAAAGTTGTGGGTCCGTAATAATTTTCGCTCGTGAGCTCAACCAACCAGTCCATACCGAGCTGGGCCAGCATCGGCGCTTTCACCCAGGTTTGCCGGTCATTAGAAAGCGTATCGTGCGGCGCGATTTGCGCCTCCGCCGCCCAGCGCGCGATTTGATCAAAACGCACCGGACCAAAGGTGCTTCCATCTTCGTGCTTGCGTAGAAACCAGGTTTGATTCACGAGCCCTATTCTGTTGGCGATGGCGAGCCGGAAGCTCCAGGCGAGGCCACCGGGATACTGATGGTCTGTCCGGCCTGCAGCTTACGGCCATCTTCGATGTGGTTGGCGTTTTGCAGTTCTTCCACGCTAACCTTGTACATCTTAGCGATAGAAGTGAGTGTCTCGCCGCGTGCGACAATGTGCGTATTAGCGCCAGCCGGATGTGGTGAAGACGCAGTCCCGGCCGCAGCGGCAGGACTGGCTGCCGAGGGCGTGCTTTCTCCAATCATTACACCGGGCCGCATGTGTGCGATTTGTTGTTCCAGCTTGAGAATCTCCTGCGAAAGCGCGTCAATCTTCGCATTCTGTTCGTCTATCTTTTTTGCCAGCGCTTCAAGTTGAGTAGCATCATCCGATTTGCGAGACTTTGGCGCATCCGTCTGAGCAGAGGCAGTGCAAAGCGACGCGGAAACGAATGTCGCACAGAAAATCACTGCGAGCTTCATCGGGGCAAAACTTTGCCATCAGCGGATTTGTCTGGCAAGCGGCTTCGCCACATTGAATCGATGAAGCGAAAATTCCGTGTAACATTGTAACGATTTAGCCGATCTTGCGACGCGACAGCTTGCCTTTCCAATATTTGCTCTTAGATTTTTTTATGCCTGAGCGCATTCAAAAACCAGTCGAACCCGCTCCGTGGGGTCCAAAACAAGGCGATGGTGGAGGTCCGCGTTCACCGGACATTTCGCGGCCGGACACGAAGGATCTCTTAAAAAAAATGCGCAAGGTGGATCCTAACCAATCCAAGCGCTATCGCCAGCGCACCGGCCAATAATGGAGCGCTCCCCGGTGGCGTTTGACCAGAATTTCTCTGGGGCAGCGGGCGATTTCCCTGCGCTGCTGCGTCGCAAAGGCTTGCTCGCTCCGGCGGCTGCAAATCCGCTACCTCTGGCGGGGACTTCCCAAAAGACCTGGCAGCCAACAGAGGCAACTACGATTCTCGCTTTCAAATTTTCAGGCGGCGTGCTGGTCGCAGGCGACCGCCGCGCGACTGCTGGCAATACGGTTGTGTATGATCGTGCCGACAAGGTTTTGGAGATTGATCGGCACTCGATCATGGCCATTGCGGGTGTGCCGGCGACGGCCTGGGAAATGGCGCGCGTGCTCGAACACTCATTCCAATACTTTCGCCGAACGCAACTGCAGGAAATGAGTGTCGATGGCAAAGTACGCGCTCTGTCCAAGTTATTGCGCGACAATTTCGGGTTTGTCATGCAAGGCGTAGGAGTTGTGGTGCCGATCTTCGCGACGTACGATTCTCATCCCAAGCCCGAGGCGCGCCTCTATTTTTACGACGCAATGGGTGCACAATTTGAAGTGGCTGATTACGCTGCGACGGGGTCGGGATCGCCGGCTGTGCGTGGCATTCTTTATTACGAGAATAGTTGGGGTGCCAAGCCGCTGAAGGAGTTGAGTGAAGACGAAGCGGTATCGATCGCGTTGCGCGCATTGGATACGGCTGCGGAATCCGACACGTCGACAGGCGGCGTAGATCGCAGCGGGAAGATTTATCCGCTTATCAAGATTGTATCGCGGAAAGGAATCACAACGTTGCCGGAGAGCAAAATTGCCGCGGTGTTCAAGGCAACGGTGGCATGATTGAAGAACCGTATCGTTGGGTCGAAGCGATCGCGAATCGTCGCGAGTATATCGAAGGGCAGCTCGCTCCGGGCAGTCCGATCGCAGCGCTGGGTTATCGCGACGGTATTTTGTTTGTCACCCTCGGCCAGACCCGCCAGAAGATTTTTGAGATCTACGACCGAATTGCGATGGGCGCGATTGGTCACCCCGGCGACATCGAACGACTGCGAATGGCGGCGATCGAACTGGCGAGCACCGAAGGCTTCACCCGATCCGCGGCCGATGTTTCGTTGCGACGGCTCGTGCATTATTCGCTTAGTCCCGTAATGAAGACTGCATTTGAACAGATTTATGGGCCTCCATACCTGGCGCGGATGCTCTTCGCGGAGGTCGCCGAACAACCCGAAGGGGATTTGTTTTTGCGAGTAGAATACGACGGTGAGATCGCGATCAGCGGCGCAACTTACGCTCAAGCGCGGCGAGACTTCGCCGCACTGAGCGGAACACAGCAATCAAGAGAGCTAATGGAAGCATTTCTCGCTACACAGCACACGACGGATGCCAACCTCGCGACGACGTTCAACTTAGCGCTCGACGCATGGAGCATCGGGCATATGACTTTGCAAACCACCGATACAAAGAAACTACCAGAGCGTGCTGCCGTAAGGAAACACCTACAGGAACAGCTCGCCAATGCTGCAATCGAAGCGGCGTTGCTCGAGCGTGACGCCGGTCGGGCAATTCGCTATCGTTCTCTGTCGGACAATGAATTACGGCCCTTGATCCACGACTAAGACATGGGAAAAAATCATCGTCCGGAGGTCACAATTGAAATCGCTTCGGAATATCCTGGCTCTCTCTGGCTTGTTGGTGATGATGGCGTCTTTCGTCTGGATGGAGCTCCGCCAGGCGGAAAGAGCTAAGTCGCCAGCCACAGAGCCGAAAACAGCGCAGCCCGCGGCTGCACCCGGTCCGTTCGCCATAGTCGTTCTTGATCCTGGGCATGGGGGACAGGATTCCGGCGCGATGTGTGCAGGCGTACTCGAAAAAGATCTCGCCCTCGACGTGGCGCGACGAATTGATCGGTTACTCGACTCGGAAGGAATCGCGACATTGATGACTCGGCTGGGAGATACTTATGTCTCGCTGACGGATCGCGCGGCGTTCGCTAATCGCATCAGGAATTGCATTTTCGTAAGCATCCATTTCAACGAAGACAACAAACCGGTCGCCAGCGGGGTGGAGACTTACTATGCCTCGCACCAAATCACCACCGGGTCCTCAGTGGGTTCATGGCTGCCTTTTTTATGGCGACCACTCTCCCGGTCTCCGAATCCTGAGAGTCAAACGCTCGCAGGATTCATTCAAGAAGCTCTGGTCGCCCGCACCCGGGCCATCAACCGTGGCACACAACCCGGACAATTCTTTGTGATTGCAAACGTGACTTCTCCTGCGGTCTTGATCGAAGGAGGATTTCTGACCAACAAGGAAGATATTTCCAAACTGGTGAGCGAAGATTACCGGGACCAGATCGCCGCAGCCGTTGCTGACGGCATTTTGCGTTATCGCGATGCGATGAATCAGCGGAAGCAAACATTGGCCGTAACAGGTTCCGGAGAGCGCTGAATAGGCGGGAAACGAGGGGCGTCAAAGTAGCATCACAATGAAGACCAAGATCGCTGCGCTGATCTTCCTTGGGACGCTTATGCTTGCGCAAGCGGACCAGATAATTGAGAGCGTGCAGCAAGCCTTGAAAGACCAGGGCTTTTACTACGGCGAGATCACCGGTCAGATGAGTTCGGATTTAACTGCGGCCATTCGTCGTTATCAAATTCGCAGCGGCCTGCAGGTAAACGGCCAGCTCAACAGTGAGACACTTCAGTCGCTGAAAATTAACTCTTCTTCTTCGCAAACGGCGGCAAAGCCTGCCTCGCCCAGCCCTGCTTTATCCAAGCCTGGCGAACAATCTCCGATCGAGGGAGCGAACGTAACGCCCGTACCTGCCCAGCCTTTTACGAATACACCGGAAGAGCAGCAAGTGTATCCCTCCAACCCCGCCGCTCCGCCTCCTTCTGCGGCGGGAGTACTTGCGCAGACGCCTTTCGAAGCCGCACCACCCGAAGTGCAACGCAACGTGATTGTTTCTGCTCAAATCGCTCTGGCGCGACGCGGACTTTATCGCGAAGAGGTGAATGGAATCTACGGGCCGGCCATGGAGTTTTCACTGCGAGCATATCAAGCACGGACAAAACTTCCGGTAACAGGCCGGCTTGATTTGCAAACGCTCGCAGCGCTTCGCTTGTTACCGCAACCGCGCCAACCATTTTACGATCCGTCACGCAGACGTTGGCGTCCCCCGCCCGGCCCGCCGGTTGGCGGTGAATGGGTTCCTGAGTGACTCAGCTTGAGCGTAACGGATCGCCGCCGCGATCGAGACCCACGTGTTATTGAGGATTGTCGAAGTGCGTCGATTGCAGTTCGGCAAAAACAGTGCCGACGAAGATCTGCGCTTCAATACGCAGCAGAAGCCGTTCGGCATCATCCGACACCCAGATGGTGGCACGACGAAATTTCCGGTGCGGTTCTAGCTGGCGCTGCTTGCCAATCCGCTTGAGCTGCAAGTCGAGTTTAATCGCGCTGTAACTCCCCGCGTGCACTGAGGTTTTTTCCCGTCCAATTACTCTGACGGTAGCAAGGTAGGCATTCGTCGCGGGATAGGCCACGACACGATAAACGCTGCGGTCTTTAAGCGGCTGACTGCGCAAATAAAGCATGGCCGAAAATAGGTCGAAGAGATCAGGGAAATTAAACTGGCGAGTCTTCGCTTGCGGTGCGCCTTTATCCTCGGTTCTCACGCGAGTCACTCCGTTATTTGCGAATGTGAGATGGGTGACAACTTTCTTTGATCGATAACTTTCGGTTTGTTCGGTTTCAACAGGCCGCAACGTCCCGGCACTCGCGACTGCCTGATAATTCACGTCCAATTTCCACAACGCCCGAACCAGGCCGATGGTTCGGCCGGTACCATCGAGTTGAAACTTGTCTTCAGATGGCTTTGTAAAGTGGACTTCTCCGGTAGCAGCCGTGAGCCCCGACCACCCGAAGCGATAGGAGGCACGCAAAGGGGGCAGTTCAGGAAAATTTCCGGCCGGATCCTTGGTGAGTGTCGCCTCCCAATTCTCGGCGAGCGAACTGGAGCTGAACGCAAGAAACGCAAAGATCGCCGCCAGGATTTGAGGTCTAATTAGAATCGCTCTTTTCGAGAACTGCAAACGCTCACCAATCCTTTCCCCGCCATGTGAGTCGCTGATTTTCATTCGTACGAAAAAAATACACGCGAGTTGACCCCGCGTGTATTTCCAATTTGTCGAATCTAAACGTTAAGGCTTCGCAGCCTTTGCCGGAGTGGCGGATGGATTTGCTTTCGCAGTTGAGCTTGCAGCGCGTCCCGGCTTGTTGAGTACGGCGATGATGTCGTTGGTAAAATCGACATTGTCCGGCGCATACAACAGGATCGGGACACCGTTAATACTCATGCCCGATTTATCGAATACGAGGTCGAAATGATTGGCTTTCACCTTTTCCATTACCACATCGGTGATTTCCTTTACGATTCCTTCTCGCACGCGCATCAACTGTTCCTGTAATTGTCGTTCGCGAGTTTGGCGGAAGTCGCTGATCTCACGCTCCATGTTTTTGATGTTGGCGATCTTATCGTCCCGTTCCTTTGCTGTTTGGGTCTTCTTATCCGCGCTCAGCGCCGGCGACTCGAGCTGTTTGTTCAGATTATTGATGTCGTCCAGGGCCTTTTTGTAAGACTCCGCCCGGTCATCGTACTCTTTCTTCGCGGCATTCTTGGCATCATTGATTTTTACTTCGGCTTCCTTCGTCTTGTTGTATTCCTTGAATGCGCGCTGCATATCAACTGTTCCGATTTTCATTGTGCCTTGCGCAAAGGCCGCGATCGGAAAGATCAGCGTCAATGCAAGCATTGTAGACAGAGACTTTTTCATAAAATGGAGGATACAGTGCTCGGAATCGCGTTAGACTGCAACCACATATATTCGTTCAAAATTGATAGCCTACATTGAAGTTGAACCGCCCGCCCCCGTGATATCCATCACGCTGTAACGGATATCCATAATCGAGGCGCAACGGGCCGATCGGCAGATCAAGCCGGAGCCCAATACCGATATCGGAGGCGATATGGTTAAAGCCAAAAGACCACTGGTCGCTGTTCACGAAGCCGGTGTCGTAAAAAACTGCTCCGCGGGCTTTTTCGATGATCGGGAAAGTCCATTCAATCGTTGTGCGCCACATCGTTTTTCCACCAATTGGTTCGCCATTCTCGTCTTGCGGACCAACTTCGCGATAGGGAAATCCGCGCAGATTATTTGAACCACCCAGGTAAAGCCGCTCGAAAATTGGTACGTCATCTCCGCTTCCCCACTGACTCACGGTGGCGACTTCGCCGTTAATCACGAGGATGGTGTCCCACGGAAGGTGAAAATATTGCGACGCTTCAAGGTCCAATCCGTAAATCTGGGTGTCACCGCCAAGAAAACCGCCCGCGATGTACGGCGAAAAACTGATGCGTCGTCCTTTGCGCGTGAGCAAGGGATTGTCGCGCGTGTCGAACACGACGCCGCCGAAAATCTTGCTCTCCGTAAATGAACCCTTTTGCGATTGGATGAAGTCAGATGCGCTAACGGCCACATCGTAAATATCGATGTCCTGCAACTGGTACCCGAGCGTTGCGGATGTAAATGCATTGATCGGCTTGCGCAATTCGAAGGCTACTCCGTAGTTACGCTGGTTGTACTCCGCACTGAGATAATTTGCCTCGTTAAAGAACGCCTGGCCATTCAGCGACAATCGCCGATCAAGAAAGTACGGTTCCGTTATGGAGAGAACGAAGTCTTTTCGTTCCGTGCCGTATTGGATGCGCAGTCTGAATTTTTGACCTCCTCCCGTAAATGAAGGCCAGTTGAACAGATCGAAATTGCCTTGGTTAAGTTCTGCAAATCCAACTACCTGATCGACCGTACTGTACCCGCCACCGAAACTAAGCGAACCGGTCCGCTTTTCCTGAACCAGGACGGTAAGATCCTTACGCCCTGGAATCTCAGTTTCTTCGGGATAAGTCTCGACTTTTGCAAAGTAGCCCAGGTTCTCGAGGCGTTTCTTGGTGATGTCCACGCGCACCGTGTTAAAGACGTCGCCGGGTGCAACGAGCACTTCGCGGCGGATGACTTTGTCCTTCGTGCGGGTGTTTCCCTCAATATTGACTCGATTTACGAACGAGCGAACGCCTTCCTCGATACTATAATGTACATCGATCAAAGCAGGGCCCGCCGGCATGCCCTCGGGTTGGATTACGGTATCGACATAGCCGCCACTGCCGTAGGCATCGGCCAGCGCCTTGGCGTCATCGCGCAATTGCTTGGGCGAATAGACACTGCCTTCCTTCATCTTCAGCAGCACACGGATCTTTTCCTCCGTTGTATTCTCATAGCCGGTAATGGTCAGCTTGTGCACGTGATACTGCGGGCCCTCAACAATCACGATGGTGAGAATCATGGGGCCCTTCTCCATGCGCTCCCTGCGCACGTCCTTGACTTCGACGTCGATATAGCCGTGGTCCTGATAAAACTCGCGGATCTTGTCCATGTCTTGTTGCAACTGCACTTCATCGAGCCGGCCGGATTTATCCAGGAAATAAATAGGGGTCCTGCCACGCGTCTTCATCTGTTTGCGCAACACTCTTTGGCTAAAATGCGTGTTTCCTTCGAAATTAATCTGGCGCACGGCGCCTCTCGCTCCTTCGGTGACAGTATAAGTGACGCGCGCTGTACCGCGTTTCTCGTCAATTGGATCCACCCGAAATTGAACACTGACGTCGGTGAAGCCGCGCCCCTGGTAAACTTCGATGATTTTCTGCCGGGCTTCTTCCAGTTGTTGTTCGTTAACCGGTTGGTTCAGTCTCAATTTGATTTCCTTGCGTAGCCGTTGCGCTTTCACGCGCTCCGCGCCGTCGATTACGATCTCGCGCAGGATTGAGCGCGTTTGCACAGCGACGATCACTCGCAATCCATCGCCTTGCGGCTGAGCAAAAATGCGAACGTTTTGAATCGAACCGGTCTTGTAAAGAGCCGCAATATCCTGCTCGACCACCTCGTTGGAATACGGCTGGCCAACCCTGGTCCGGATTTGGGCGAGAATTCGTTCCTTGCTGACAGTGCCTGGTCCTGTGTATTCGACGTCAATTGACCGGACGATGGGAGGCGCCTGCTGCTGCGGCGCCTGAGGTGCCTGCGCCCGCGCCACTGTGGCGCCAAGTAGCGCGCAAATAGACGCGGCCCAGATAGCAAACGGCGGGGGGCGCATCCATCTACAAAAATATCTCATAGGTTAAGAAGCGCGGCCCCGCGCAAGCGAGCCCACGCAGGACAGGCGCCTATATCGGAAAGAAGGGGTCAGTCGTCAAGGCGAGATTTAGACAGGCGATTTGGCCACATGCAGCCCGTTCCTTCAATTCAAAAGTTCATACCAGTTATTTCGCCGATGAGGTTCGTAACCCGCGTCGCGAATAAGCGATTCAATTTGCCGGGCATCCAGTCGAAACGTTGTTCCGGCGCTGCTGACAACGTTTTCCTCCATCATCACCGATCCGAAATCGTTCGCGCCGTATCTGAGGGCGATCTGGCCAATGTCCGGACCCTGCGTTACCCAGGAGCTTTGAATATTTTCGATGTTATCCAAAAAAATGCGGGCCAGCGCCTGCGTGCGCAAGTATTCTGCCACACCGGTTGGATGTTTGGTCTTCAAGACGGTGTGCTGAGGTTGAAACGTCCAGCAGATGAACGCCGTAAATCCACCGCTGCGGTCCTGTTGATCGCGGATGCGAAGCAAATGTTCAATCCGGTCTTCAATGCTTTCCACGTGTCCAAACATCATGGTCGCGCTGGACTTCAATCCGAGTTCGTGCGCGGTTTGCATCACCTCCAGCCATTCGTCGCTATTAATTTTCAACGGCGAAATTTTCTTCCGCACCCGATCCACCAAGATTTCTCCGCCACCGCCGGGAATCGATCCAAGTCCGGCGTTCTTGAATTCTGAAATCACTTCGCGCAGCGGCATTCGAAAGGTCTCCGCGAAATGCTGAAACTCCGGCGGACTAAATCCGTGGATATTGATGTGCGGGTATTTCTCCCGGATGTGACGCAGCAGATCGATATACCATTGGAACGGCAGTTTCGGATGATGCCCCCCTTGCATTAGGATTTGAACACCACCAATCGAGGAAAGTTCGTCCAGTTTCTGATCGATTTGCTCGAACGAGAGCACGTAATGATCTTCATCTTTCTCTGTTCGATAGAACGCGCAGAACTTGCAGTAAACATTGCAAACGTTCGTGTAATTGATGTTTCGATCGACGATGTAGGTGACGACCTCACGTCCACGTCCGCCGTAACTTTTCGCCTTTGCCAGATCGCGCCTCACATTCGCCAGCGCGCCCAGCTCCTCCAACGGCCAGCGATACAATTCCAGTGCCTCGTCCACAGAAATTCGTTCGCCCGCGAGCACCGTTTCGGTTAATCCATCTCGATTCAAAGAAACCATCGCGCGCCATCTTATATGACCCGCCAGATCATTGCACGTAGATCATTCGAATGAAGCATCAGGTAGGAATCGTCGGTGCCGGTGTTTCAGGCCTTACCTGCGGAGTCGTTTTCGCCGAGCGCGGGCTTCAAACAGCGATCTTCGCCAAAGAAATCGGCCAACAAACAACGTCTGGAGCTGCTGCCGCGCTCTGGTTTCCGTACGATGTGGAGCCGGCGGACAAAGCCATTCCCTGGGCACTGGAGACGTTCCGGACGCTTGTCGATCTTGCTGGCAATCCCGGCAGTGGCGTGTCGATGATCGAGCTCCGCCAATTTTCGCGCACTGCAGAAATTCAGATTCCAGATTGGGCGATCCCGCTCGGCGCTTCAGCTGTGGCCACTGGCCTATGGCCAGTATTCAAAAGTGGATTCTCGCTGCGCGTTCCGCTAACGGACACAACGATCTATCTGGATTACCTCGTGAATCGGTTTATCACTGCTGGCGGATCAATCGCCGAGAACGTGCATTTCGAAAGGCTCGAAGACGTCGATCCAAAATTCGACTTCGTAATCAACTGCGCAGGAATCGGCGCCCGCGAACTCGTCCACGACGCCGACCTTGAGCCGCATCGCGGCCAAGTCGCGATTGTGCCTAGGATCAAGATTCTTCCATATGCTGTTGTTTGTGACGACGCTCCGTTGATGTACGCGATCCCGCGCCGGAACGATTGCGTTTTCGGAGGGACAAACGAAGTCAGCGACGACGTTGCCGTTGATCCCGCAACAACCACGCAAATCGTCGCTGAATGCAGCCGTGCACTAAACATCGAGAAACCGAACGTTCTCGCCGAGCGCGTCGGACTGCGTCCGTTTCGCAAGTCGGGCGTTCGCATCGAGCGGGCTCACTTGGACGACGGCCGCACGGTCATTCACAACTACGGCCACGGCGGCTCGGGATTCACGCTCTCCTGGGGCTGCGCAGAAAATGTTTTCGGAATGATCG
>Ga0114129_10002462_pt1 | contig 25708 bp, 27 predicted proteins | sample RhiMetdeltSRZDD1_FD_80071 | JGI IMG/M metagenome (GOLD analysis project Ga0114129, IMG submission 80071) | Populus rhizosphere microbial communities from Tennessee, USA - Rhizosphere MetaG P. deltoides SRZDD1 (version 2) (version 2) | ecosystem: Host-associated > Plants > Roots > Rhizosphere >...
AGTGCGGACTCACCATGAGGACGCGTCGTGGTTCGGAGTCCCGGTCCTGCCGATGGGTCAGACCGGTGTGGTCGGCCACGCGCTCCGGATTCATTCCCACTGACGGTCGGCGAGCAGCGGACTATCCGCGCGCACAAAGACGACGTCGCCCATGCGCAGACGCAGGTCGCGCGGGCGCGGCGACAGGCATGCGAAATCATAGATCTCGAAATGTTTCTCGCGCAGGAAGGCAATCACATCGGCGAACACCGGCCGCCCATTGCCATTGATCTCGAAGAACTGCAGCTCCGTCACGATGACTTCGACCACGTCGAGGAGATGACTCGCTCCCCGTAACGCCTCGAGCTCGTGCCCTTCCAGGTCCAGCTTCAAGAGGGCACGATCGTCGCGCGTGATGTCTCCTGCAAAGAGCGCGTCCAACGTCGTCGCCGGACATCGAATCTCGTCAGGTCCGGATTCGGCGGACTCCGCGACGTAGGCGCCGGTCCCCCGGCGGTCGCGGCCGCTCCCGATCATTCGCACCTCACTGACGCCCGGCCGGGTGAGGGCGAGCCGATGGAAGGCGAAACGGGGGACGTTCGCGGTCAGCTCCTCGAGCGCGCCCGCACATCCGGGCTGAGGCTCGATCATGTGCACGTGGGCGGCGGGGAAGACGGAATGAATCATCGCTGCCCAGAGCCCCATGTTGGCGCCCGCATCGAGCACGACACGCGGGCGGTATCCGGCTCCCCGCATGAACAGGAAGGTGTCCTCCATCGCGTCGAAGCGCATCGGGTGGCGCAGGCGGGTGATCCGGAATCCGAAGTGTCTCGCCGTGCCTCGCGCGATCCGCTTCAGACCGCTCCCATTCCCACTGCGCGACGGCTCACGCGATGAGGTCACGATACAGCTCCTCGTACGCGCCGACGATGGCCGTCGTGCTGAAGCGGTGCTCCGCGACGGCACGACAGGCGCCCCGATCGAGTTCGCCCAGCCGTTCCACCATGTGCGCCATGTCATCCGCGGTCTCACAGAGGAATCCGGTCGCGCCGTGATCGATGCCTTCCGGTAGCCCGCCCCGCCGGAAGGCGATGACGGGTGTGCCGCATAGCATGGCCTCGGGCAACACAACGGGAAACGGCTCCTCCCACTCCACCGGAAGCAGCAGGGCCGCCGCCTGGCCGAGCAACTCGTTCTTGGCCTTGTCATCGACGGGTCCCACGTACGTGATCAACCGCGCGTCGAGATGCGGTCGAAGTTCCCGGTCGAAGTAGTCTCGTTCGTGCGCAAGGTCCGAAATGGTGCCGGCGATGATGAGGCGCCGCTTCAGCCGCCGCGCGACGGCGATCGCGGTGTGGACGCCCTTGCAGCGGTCGAGCCGTCCCACATACACGAGGGGCGCCGTCGCCGTGTCCACGTCGCCTCGGAAGGTATATCGCTCCGCGTGGGCACCGTTGTAGATCACACGCCACTGGCCCGCTCGCCCATCCGCCGTGTCCCGTATGGCCTCGCTCACCGCGGTGTAGCGAAGGCGCCGCGCGCCCCATCGATCGACGAGGCGGATGTTGCGTCGACTCACCGGACGCATGTACGTCTGGACCTTCGCGAGCTCGGCGCGAAGGATACCGGCCAGATAGGCGAGCCGACCGAAGTTATGGACGACGTCGAAGCGGCCGCGCATGCGCCACAACCGAGCCGTGAGCAGCGCGACGTTGCGCGCGTTGCTGCGAGCCGTCCACTCCCCCTCCCGACCAAACGGCTGCACCGTCGCCACGCTCGCCGACCCCGGCGCCGCCCATAACGTCACCGCATGACCTCGGCGACACAGTTCGTTCGTCATGTCGGCGACCACGCGTTCGATACCGCCGTAGTGAGCGGGTGGTACCCGAATGAACGGATCCATGATGACCAGGATTCGGAGCGTCATCTCACCGCGCGCGCGATCGCCGCCACGAGCGCACCGCGTTCCTCCGCATGTTCCCAATGCCACCGGGTGCGAGCAGCCTGCCACGCCGCCTTCTTCGCCCGGATCAGTGCCTCGTCGTCCGTGGCCCAGCGTTTCAATCGCTCCCCAAGGCCCGCCACGTCGCCCGGCGAATAGAGAACGGCTCCGTCTCCCAGGTCCAGTCCAAGGGGTCGCTGCCCCGGGGTATCGGTCATGGCGACCGCCAACCCCGCGAGCACGTACGTGAACGCCTTGTTCGTGAGGCACAACGCCCGATTCACGACGTGGTTTTGCTCCAACGCGAGACCCACGTCGTACTCCCGACACAGCTCCACCATCGCGTCGGGTGAGGCCGGCTCGTGGACGACGATGGTCAAGCGCGGCGCCACCTGAGCGGCGAGCCGCACGAGGACCGTTCCGTATGCGGGCACGAGGCGACCGCGCAGATGCAGTTCGCTCGCGACACCGGCCAGGCCAATGGCGCGTACCGCGTCCTCGAGCCCGCGCCCGGGCCCGATCGTCTGACTGAACCAGTACAGCTTCAGGCGTTCGGGGTCGCGTCGATGAACGTCGGGCGCCCGCGCGGGGAGCGGGAACGTGTTACGGACGGTGACGGGGCTCACCCCGTAGGTGTCGTTGTAGGCGGCGCTGATCGCGCTACTCGATGCCGTCAACACCGCCGCCCCCGGCAAGATGCTCCCTTCGATCCGCCGCGCGAGCGAATGCGTGAAGCGCGACCGCGCCTCATCGTGCTCGCCGCTGTGAAAATCTTCGAGATCCAGGGCATAGGGGACGCCGGTACGGCGCGCCGCTTCTGCCGTCGCCGCCAGCGCGCCCGTCGTTCCGCCGTAATACAGGTCGGACGGCTCTGCGATGGCACGTCGAACGAGCTCCGAGTGGACACGTCCATACGCGCGCGCCGCGATCGCGACGGGGCACCGCGAGACACCGATCGCACCGGCCACGCTGCGCGCAAGGCGGCGACGCGCGCCACTCCACGCGTAGGTGGCCGGGCTTCCCCCGCGGCTGTAGTCGACGACGGTCCACTGCCACGATGCTCGTCGGGGCGCGCGGACGACGTCATCAACCGCGGTCGCCCACGCGATGTGCCGCGTGCTGATGACGCGCACCCGGTAGCCCGCCATGGCCAGCGCATCAGCCGCCTTCAACATCCGCGGACAGGTGGCGAGATGACCGGCGGTCACCACGCAAATCCGGGCGTGTCGACGGCGGCCAGACCCACCGCCGACGATCTCTCCAGGCGATGACATCACCGCCGATCCCGTCACGCTCATCACACGGCCACCGACCATCCGTGTCGCCATGAGTAGGACAGTCGGTGGGCGAGCTCAGCAGCCGTGACGCCGGTGAGCATCACATACCGGGAACGCTCGAGCGCTGGCTCCGCCGCCGTCGCGAGCCGTGGGCGAGTCGTGAATGCGACGTCGAAGCCCGCCTCCTCCACGATTCGAACCGTGTCGGTGGTGTAGTCACGGACATCCCCGTTCGGGTACGCGAACGCCTTCACGGGACGTCCGGTCCATCGTTCGAGCTCGGCCTTGCTGTCCATGATTTGCCGCCGTTGATCCTCCACGTCAGCGGCGGCGAGGATCGGGTGATCGACGGTATGAGCGCCGATTTCGAAGTCGGGGCGGTGGGCGAGCAGCCGAATTTCGGACGCGGTCAACAGCGCGGCGGGGTCATCGGCGCGGACCGGCGTCACGAGCTCGTCGGTAATGAACTTCCACTCCCGGAACGGGACGTGTTTCAGTCGCTCCGCCTCCCGCTCGCCGCATCTTCGTGCGACCGCGTCGTACCACGTGAGAGCGCGGCGTCGCACCGGCCCCGTACAGACGAAGAACACCGCCGGAATGCCGTATCGCTCGAGGATCGGCCGCGCGAGCGTCATGACCGTGCGGTAGCCGTCGTCGAACGTGAACAGGATCGGCCGCGACGGCAGAGACGCTGTCCCGGCGGCGGCGTGCCGCCACGTCTGGAGGCTGATCGGCTGGCAGGTTTCGCGTATCAGCCGGCAGTGTGCCTCCAGCTCGCTCTCCCGGACGTGCAGCGCCTTGAACGGCATCGCGCGCGCGGGCAGCGCATCCGGGCGCACGCCGTGATAACACAGCACCACGACACCGGGGACCGCATGCGCCGCAAGCCGCCGGTGATAGTGTCGCGCCGAGAGTAACGTCCGCTTCGCCACTCCCGCGAGCGTCCGATTCATCGGTCCGCCCCGCGGCGTCGCGGGGGAGACAGCGGCCGGAGGTCGTCCCTCACGAAGCCGGGAAGCATCAACAGAGCGTCGCGTACAGCTTCAAGTAATCGTCCGTGACGTCGTCCATGGTTCGAGCGGGGGGGAGATGTGTCCGCCACCGGTCGAGCGTGTCGCGCGGGTTCATAGCGATGTCGTTGATGACCCTCGCGAGCTCACGCCAGTTCCCGGGGGAAACGAGCCGTCCGTTGATACCGTCGGTCACGAGTTCCGCCAGCCCTCCGATCCGCGTCCCGATCACCGGGGTGCCGACGGCATGCGCCTCGAGCGCGACGGTCGGGCCGCCCTCGAGACAGACGGCGGGGCAGCACAGCACGTCGTAGCCGCTGAGGACCGCGGGCACCTCGCCCGGCGGCACCTCCGCCGCCACGTGGATGCGGGGATCAGCGCCGGCGACGAGGCGGAGCTGTCGCAGGATCTCGCGATCATGTTCCGTGCGGACGGGGCCGCGAAACTCCGCGCGAACGGGAACCGTCGCCGGCAGGCTACGAACGGCGCGGGCGAGGTCGTCGACACCTTTGATGGGATCGAATCGACCGAGATACCCGACGGTCACGGGTGGCATCGTCGGCCTCTGCTCGGGATCCGGCTTGCGACGAGCCGTCGACCAGTTCTGACCAAGACGATTCAGAACGACTTTGCCGGGCTCCCCACCGTTGGCCAGGACGGCGTCGAAGCCCCACTGGGTCAGCACCACGAACTTATCGACGGTGTCGAGCATGGCGCGCTGCATCACCACATTTCGGTCGATGAGGTCGCGCATCGAAAGGAGCGTGCCGATTTTTCCCGGGACCCGACGCATCACGCGGCCGACGAGGGCCGGGGTCGCCCCGAGGACGCACGCCATGGCCTTCGGCACACCACGGTGCTGGAGACTGCATGCCGCGCACTTCGTCGAGCGGCAGACGCCATCACATGGCCGTGTCCCCCAGCGCATCATGGTGCCTCGTTGACAGATCCAGCCGAGGCTTCCCGAATGCGACGTGGCGACCACGCGCGCGCCCGCCCACTTCGCTGCCGTCAGCTCGCGAAGTCCGAGCCCCGTCACGAAGGTATGGGCATGGACCACGTCAGGACGCAGGCCCTCGATCCACGTCGCCAACCGCTGTGATCCCCGAACACCGATCAATCCCTGAGCTTCCGCCCGTGTTGGCGCAGACGGAATTGGATACCGGTACACGCGAAGGCCATCGTGCTCGTACGTTCGCTCGCTGCGCGACGCGGTGTGGGGGGCCGCGATCGTGACGTCGTGTCCGCGCTTCGCCAGGCGCTTCGAGAGTCCGGCGACGTAGGCTTCGGTCCCTCCCGCGCTGTCCGGGTAATACCAGCCGACGAGCTGGACGATTCGCATCACGACGGCGCGCGCTCGCCGCGCCCGCCCCGCCGCCCGCAGACCTCGAGAAACAGCTCGTGATACGCGCGCACGTGATCGGCGCGATCGAACGCCAGCGCCGCGCGGCGCGCGCTCGCACCCAGGCGTCCGGCGAGTTCGCGATCGTGGTAGAGCTCGAGGATCCTGTCTGCGAGCTCCCGAGACTTTCCGGGCGCGGCCACGAGCCCGCACTCGTACTTCCGCGCGATGGCGACCGCTTCGGAATCCTCCTCCACGGCCGCGATGTACGGGCGGCCCGCGGCGAGAATGCCGTAGAGCTTGCTCGGCACGATGTAGCCGGAGAGGCCGGCCTCGAGGGAGACGATGAAGACGTCCGCCGCCGCGAACGACTGCGTCAGCGCGGCCTTCGGCTGATACGGCAGGAAGACGACGTTCGAGAGCGCGTGGTGCTGGACGAGTTGCTCGAGGGCGGGCCGCTTCACGCCGTCGCCCACGAACACGAAGACGATATCGGGGACACCGCGCAGGAGAGCGGCGGCCTCCACGACGGTCTCCAGCGACTGCGACAGTCCGATATTCCCGGAGTGCATCACCACGAACGTGCGCGTCAGCCCGTGCGTGACCGAGAACGGGTTGACCTTGTCGCCCGGGGTGATCGCGGTGCAGTCGGTCCAGTCCGGGATGACGATGGTCCGCGGCGCCGGCGCTCCTTTCCCGTCGATGAGGCGCCGCCGCATCGTGTCCCCGAGGGTGACGTTGACCGCGGCGCGCGCGACGAGAAACCGGTTCACCGCCTCCAGCACGCGTTCCACGGTCTGGCTGTGGAAGTCGTCGAGCACGCGCGCCACTTCGGGGAAGATGTCGCGATACGACATGACGAACGGCACGCGGAAGCGCCGCGCGGCCAGCCAGGCCGCGAGCCCGATGATGGGCGGGTCGGTCAGGGCCACCACCACATCGGGACGATCGAGGCGCAGCCCGGCGTAGCACGCGGAGAGGAAATACGTCACGTAGTTCGCGGCGCGTCCGACGAAGCGGCGCTTCGGGAGCCGCGTTCCCCGCGCGCGCAGAATCTCGATCCCCTGATGGCGCTCGCGTCGCAGGATCCACCGCCCGCCGGGCAGGCCGTCGCGTCCCGGTGTCCCCGCCACCACCGAGACCCGGCACCCGTGGTCGTGCACGAGCGTCTCGCACAGTTCGGTCAAGAGCTGACCGGTGGCGGTCGTCTCGGGGTGGAACGATCGATTGAAGAACGCGACGTGCAGCGTGGGCTCACCCATGACGGCTAGCGCTCGGTGAGCCGGTCCTTCAACGTGCGGGCGACGGTGCCCCGGTCCTTGGACGAAAAATACCAGTCGATGGTCTGGTGAAGACCGTCGACGAACGGCACGCGCGGTCGCCACCCCGCGAGCAGCTTCTGCGCGAGAGTGTTGTCGGCGACCCGGTTCATGGGGCCCGTCGGCATCTCGGGACGAAGCTCGATGTCCGCGCGGTGCCCGGTGTACCGCAAAACCTCTTCGGCGGCGGCGCGTACGCGCGTGCGCTCCATGGTGCCGATGTTGACGGCCGTCCCGTCGTCGATGTGCTCGGCGGCGAGCAGGGTGCCGCTCACGATGTCGCTCACGTGCGTCCAGTTGCGGATCTGTTCGCCGTTGCCCCAGACGATGAACGGATCCTGACGGACGAAGGCGCGCGCGATCATGGCAATGACGGCGTGGTTCTCGTGCCCGCGCTCGCCATACACCGTGAAGTACCGGCAGGAGGCGGACTTCAATCCCCACTCCGCGTAATACGCCCGCAGCGTGAGCTCCCCCATCAACTTCGCCCAGCCGTACATGTTGTCGGCGTCGTAGGGCGGCCGCACGAGGTCTTCGGTCAAGTACAGGATCTCGTCGGGATCCGTCTGCACGTGGTTCGGATAGACGCAACCGGACGATGCGAACACGACCTTGTCGATCTGGGCCGTGCGGCAGGCGTCGAACACCATGCCGTCCAGCATGAGATTGCGCGCGCACGCGGCCTGATGGAGATCGACGTAGCCACGACCACCGTGATCGGCGGCGAGATGGAAGACGATACTCTGGCCGTCCACCGCGTGGATCGCGGCGCCCGGCTCGGACAGATCCGCGTGCCGGAATTCGATCGTCCCCGCCCGCATGTGGGAGGCGAGATTGGCGGCGGTGCCGCTCGTGAGGTTGTCGACGACACGCACGCGCGCGTCACGCTCGACGAGCGCATCGACGAGATGCGAGCCGATGAATGATGCGCCCCCCGTCACCAGCACCGGTCGCCCGCGCCAGCTAAACATGTCGGGTCGGTACCGAGACGAGGGGTGTGGTGCGTCGCGCGCGCAGCCGCCGGCGTCGGAGTTTTCCGCCGCGGTGTTCCCATTTCCCGCGGACGGTGATCCAGAACGAGACGGCGATGAGGCGAAGATCCAGCCCGAAGCTCTGGCGGCGGACGTACACGAGGTCATAGCGGAACTTGTTTCGGCGCGGAATATCGCGATCGGCGTAGACCTGCGCGATCCCGGTGAGCCCCGGGGTCACCAGATGTCGCCCTTCGTAACCGGGAATGTCTTCCGCGCGCAGCAGACGGCCCCCGCCGCGGACGTCGATCTCGGCCGGCATGAGCGCGCGCGGGCCCACGAAGCTCATGTCCCCGCGGAAGATGTTGATCAGCTGCGGGAGTTCGTCCATGGCGGTCGCGCGCAGGATCCGGCCCACGTGGGTGATGCGCGGGTCATCCGCGGCGGCCTGGCGGGCCGTGAACCGGCTGTCCTGGTCGACGGCCATCGAGCGAAACTTCCAGCTCGTGAAGCGGCGGCCATAACGCCCTACCCGCTCCTGCGCATAGAAGACGGGACCGCGATCGTCGAGCTTGATCGCGACCGCAATGACGAGCCAGACCGGGGACGATACGAGTAGCCCCGTCCCGGACAGGACGAGGTCGAAGATCCGCTTTGCGCGCGGCGCGGGTGGCCAAGGTGAAGCCTGCTGTGCGGGCGCGTCCCGAGGTGCGAACGCTCGAGACGGCACTGCGGGTGACGGCGTCAACGCGCGGCGAAGCTCTGAACGACCCATGGAATCCCCCGCCCGAGTGTCGGAGCTCCTTACACTTTGGGCCTGTGTACGGATTGCGATGAGGGCACGAGCCCTGCGTGATGTCGGCCTGTACCGTCCCCGTGTTTCCGGGAACGCGTATTCGTTTTCCAACGGAGCTTCGCCGTGTGACTTACAGGAAGTGACTGACGGGCGGCGGTCAGCACATATAGTGCGCTGCTTTAGAGCCGCCACCCGCCGTGCGCGAGCGCGGCGCGCTGACCAGGCGCGCACTGTAGACCTCCCCGCGAATGCTGTCAACACCGCCCCGCCCATGCGGCGTGAACACGACGCGAACGCACCTGTGGCAAGCACCTTGCTGCAAGCGGCGCCGGCGCATCATGATCCGTCACGTCGAGGAACGGGCTCGGACGACGCAGTGGTTGGCGTTCCGCACCCGATCACGCCACGAGAAAAAGGTCCGTGACGATCTCGCGCGACGCGGAATCGAGAGCTTCCTTCCGCTCTATCCGCGCTGGAGCCGATGGAAAGATCGCACGATGCGGATCGAGGATCCGCTCTTCTCCGGCTACTGTTTCGGTCGGCTCGGGCCCGCCCAGCTCGTCAGTGCGCTGCGCGTCCCCGGCGTCGTCGGTGTCGTCAGTACGCGAGGACGGCCGGATGCCGTTCCGGAGAGTGAGATCCACGCCATTCAGCGGCTGATGGACAGCAAGCTCCTCTACGATCCCCATCCGTTTCTTGCGATCGGAACCGAGGTCGAGGTCGTGCACGGACCGTTGACCGGTCTTCGCGGAACGCTCTTACGAAAAGACCGCGTGGCGCGTCTCGTGCTGAGCATCTCGCTCATCCGGCAGGCGGCCGCCGTCGAAATCCATCCCGCCGACGTGACGCTGGTGACGTCACGGGCCGGCGCGCGAGTGGCGGCGGCGATCCCGGAGGGGTCTTGACGGACGAGGACGGGCTCTTGACGCCAGTCGCGCCCCGCCTGTATCGTCCCGCAACACTCGAACCACGCCACCTGCCGACGGTGCCGACCAAGGAGCCCAGACGAGCGTGAAGCGACGAGGATCCTGGCGAGGCAGTGCGCGGGGCGCGTGTGTGGCCGCTTCCCTGCTCGGGCTCGTCCTCGCCTCTCTCGCGTGGAGCCAGGACTACACGATTGGCCCTCGCGACGTCCTCAAAATCACGGTGTGGGGCCACGACGATCTCTCGAAGGAGTACTCCGTCGACCCCGACGGGTTCGTCCCCTTCCCGCTCGTGGGCCGGATGCAGGCGAGCGGTCTCAGCACGAAAGATTTCGCGGCGCGCCTGACCACCGCGCTCGAGAAAGACTATCTCGTCAACCCGCAAGTCATGGTGTCGGTCAAGGAGTACCTCTCCAAGAAAGTCCACGTGCTGGGAGAGGCGGACAAGCCGGGATTGTTCTACCTCACGGGCCCCACGTCCCTGCTCGAAGTGCTCTCCAAAGCCGGTGGCCCCGGGAAGAGTGCCGGCACACAGCTCGTGCTCGTGCGCCAGGTGCGCACCGAGCCCGGCAAGGTGACAGCGGGCGGCAATACGATCCTGCGTCTCGATCTCAACAAGATTCAGGCCGGAGATACGCGCGAAAACATCGCCCTCGAGGACGACGACACGATTTTCATCCCGAAGAGCCAGGCCATCTTCGTGCTCGGCGAGGTGCACAAAGCAGGCACGTTCGCGCTCGACAAAGAGACGTCCGTCCTGGAGGCGATCACGCTCGCGGGAGGCTTCAACGACAAAGCGTCGCCGTCGGGCGTGAAGGTCATGCGGCGAACCGCGACCGGCGGCCAGGAGACGGTGTCGGTCGATCTCGCGGGCGGCGCCGGCGCCAAGGACCGCCATGTCCTCGTCCGCGACGGCGATACGGTCATCGTGCCGAAGGGCAACACGTACTTCGTCTTCGGTGAGGTGCGGAAACCGGGCGGATATTTCCTCGACAAGACCACGACCGTCCTCGAAGCCATCACCGTCGCCGGCGGCTTCACGCAATGGGCCGCGCCCGGCCGCACCCGCGTGATCCGGACGACCGCGAACGGCGAGCAAGTGATCAACGTCAACATGAACGACGTCATCCGCCGCGGTCAGATCGACAAGGCGATCGAGTTGCGCGAGAACGACGTCGTGATCGTTCCATGACGTCGCCCTCCCCGAGCCGCGCCCGCGCCACATCGTCCCGTCGGACGCCGACGGAACCGGCGCCCGTGCCCGCTCCCGACGTCGGCGTCTCCCACGTGCAGCAGTCCCTGCACGTCGTCCGCAAGCACCGCTGGCTCATCACGGTGGTGACGACCGTCATTGCCGGCACCGTCGCCGTGTGGACGCTCGTCCAGGTGCCGATCTACCAGGCGGCGAGCACGGTGCTGATCGAGCCGGAGCCGCCGAAGGTCCTGAACATCCAGGACGTCACGCCGATCGGCGCCCAGGACGTCACCGGCTCCGCGCCCTCGTACTACATGACGCAGTACGAGATCATCAAGAGCCGCGCCGTCCTCGAACGCGTCATCGTCAGTCGCAACCTCAACGATCGCGTGTCCGCGCTCCGGGCCGCAGCGCCATCGTGGGGGGTGCTGGGGACGTTGACGGTCGAACCGAAGCGCAGCACGCGCCTCGTCCACATCAAGTTCGAGCATCCCGATCCAGCCTTCGCGGCGGAAATCGCGAATGCGGTCGGCGAGAGCTACGCCCGCTACAATCTCGACCTCAAGGCCCGCGGCGCCCGGGACGCCGTGGCCTGGCTCACCGAGCAACTGCGCGACCTCAAGCGCAAGGTCCAGGACTCTGCGGACGCGCTCCAGAACTATCGTGTGAAGGCGGGCATCCTGGGCATCGAAGAGCAGCGCAAGATCACGGCCCAGAAGATCATGGACTTCAACAAGGCGTATCTCGAAGCCCAGGCCCAGCGGCTCTCGATCGAAGCCAAGCTGAACGAGCTCAACCGCATCGCCAGGGACCGCGCGGGCGCGCAGACGATCTTCACGGTCGCCGACAGCCCGCTCATCCAGAAGTTGAAGGCGGAGACCTCGGAGCTGGAGGTGCAGCGCTCCAAGCTTCTGAAGACGTACAAGGAGCAGCATCCCGAGGTCCTGAAGGTGGACGCGCAGCTGCAACAGGTGGCGGCGAAGATCGACAGCGAGATCAAGACGATGCTGCGCGCGGTGCAGACCGAGTACACGGTGGCGCGCGCGCGGGAGGAAACGCTCCTCGGCAACGTCAACCAGCTGCGCCGCGACGGCCAGGACCTGAACGAGAAGGAGATCCAGTACCTCGCCTTGCAGCGGGAGAGCGACGCCAACCAGCAGCTCTACGACGCCATGCTGAAGCGCTTGAAGGAAACGTCCGTCAGCGGCGGCCTCGAGACGAACAACGTGCAGGTGATCGAGAAGGCCGGCGTCCCCACCATCCCCGTGAAGCCGCGGCAGGCCTTCAACTTCGTGGTGGGCGGCGTGTTCGGTCTCTTGGTGGGAGTCGCCCTCGCATTCGTGTTCGAGTACCTCGACGCCACCGTGCGGACGGTCGAGGACGTGGAGGCGAAGCTCGGACTGCCCGTCCTCGCCGTCGTTCCCGCCTTCGAGCGGCGGCGCTGATGGCGTCCCGTCCCGACGGCACCACGAACACCCCGAAGCGCGCGGCGACGGAGAACGGGCGCGGCACCGGGGGCACCGGCTTCCGCCAGACGCTCATGGCCACGTTCCGTCCCCGGCCGCGCACACCGCACGGGACAGCGCAGCTCATCATCGAGCAGGCGCCGCGCTCCCCCGCGTCCGAGGCCTATCGAACGCTTCGGACCAATCTGCAGTTTCGAAGCCTCGACAAGCCGTTCCGGACCCTGGTGGTGACGTCAGCGACCGCGGGCGAAGGGAAGACGACGACCGTGGCCAACTTCGGCGCCGTCGTGGCGCAAGCCGGAATCCGCGTGTGCTTGATCGATTCCGACCTGCGACGGCCGAACCTTCATCGCGTGTTCGGACGCGACAACACCCGCGGCTTGACGACGGCGCTCGTGGAGGATCTGCCGCCGAGCGCGGTGGCCCAGTCGACCCATATCCCGAATCTGTCCGTGGTCACGACCGGGCCTCTGCCGCCCAACCCCGCGGAGCTCGCCGGCTCCAAGCGCATGCGGCGCTTTTTGGAAACCGGCGTGCGTGAGTTCGACCTTCTCCTCTGCGACACGCCGCCGGTGCTCGCCGTGGCCGACGGTCTCGCCGTGGCCGCGCAGTGCGACGGCATCATTCTCGTGGTCGCCGCCGGCGCCGCCCCCGCCGACGTCGTCCGCCGCGCCCGTGAACACATCATCGCGGTGAAGGGCGAGATCGTCGGTGTGCTCCTGAACCGCGTCGATTTCCAGCGCGACGGCTACTACTACGCGAGCTACTACCGCTACGAGGGCGATCGGGAAAGCGCCGGCGAGCGGCCGCCGACGAAAGCGAGCGGATAACGGCCTCCCCCACCGGCACGCCGCACCCCGCGCCGGGCCGTGTCCCCGGACACTCGCCGCGCTTCATCGCCGCGGAGGCGACGGCGGGAACGGAGAGGGCCACGCCTCGCATGCTGCGCCGGGCGAGCTGGGTCGCGCTGTACGTCCTCGTGTTCTGGCCACTCGTCGCCTCCGGTGGATACCGCGGGTGGCCGCTCCTCATCACCGAGCTCGTCGCGCTCATCGGGGTACTGTGCTGGCTGCTCAGCGAGGTGGCCCAGTCGCGTCTGGAGTGGCGGCGCAGCAGCGCCGATCTCCCGCTCGCGCTGCTGGTCCTCTTCGTGCTCGCGCAGATCGTGCTCGGCAACCGGCCACTGGTCCGGTGGGCGTTCGCGCCCGCCACGGCGGAGCCGGGCCTGGTCACTGCGTTTCCGGTGCCGTGGGTCGGTGTCGGTAGCGTCGAGCCGCGGCAGACGCTCGAGTCGCTGCTGCTGTTCGCCACGTATCTCGCCGCGTACGTGCTCGTCGTCACGCTCGTCCGCCGGCGCCGCCACCTCGACCGCCTCGTGCGCTCCGTGATCGGCGCGGGTGCGCTGGTGGCGGCCCTCGGCCTCGTCGACTTTCTGACCGGCGCGTCGCAGTGGGTCTGGTGGCGGCCGCTCCGGCCCGTCACACGAGTCGCCTGGAGCTTCGTGAACCCGGATCACTTCGCCGCCTGGTTGGCGATGGGCCTGGCGCTCGGCATCGGCTACGTGATATCCCGGCGCGGCGCCGGCCCGCGACCCCCCGTCGGGCACATCCTCGCCTCCCGCGCCCAGCGGGAAGCCGCTCTCCGCGCGTATTTTCCGCTCGCCGCCGTGAGCGTCATGGCGCTCGCGCTTCTCTTCACGCTGAGCCGGGGTGCCGCCCTCGCTCTGGTCGTCACGGTGATCGCGATGCTGGTCGTGCTCGGCCGCCGCCATGACGTGCGCTGGCCGCTCGTGCTCCTCGGCGCGCTGCTGCTCGTCACGCTCGGCTACGGTCTCTGGATCGGCCTCGATCCGTTCCTCCAGCGTCTGGCCGCCGTCCACGACTACCGCGCGCGCTGGCTGCAGGTGGTCACGAGCATCCCGATGCTCCGCGACTTTCCGCTGTTCGGCGTGGGCCTCGGCGCCTACAAGGAGATCTATCCGCACTACCAGACCGAGGCGCTGCGCCCGGGGCACGTCGCCTACCCGTACGCGCACAACGATCTCCTCCAGCTCGTCATCGAGCTCGGGCTCGTCGGAACGGTCCTCGTCGTCGCGATCATCTGGGCTCTCGGCGCGGATCTCTTCCGTGCTCACCTCTGGGGGCATGGGCGCTGCCCGCTGAGCGGCGCCTCCGGAACCGCAGCGCAGCGCCACGATCCGAGGAGCGTGGGGATCGGTCTCGGCGCCGTCGCTGCCGTCGCGTGTTTGCTCGTGCACAGCACGCTCGACTTCAGCGCCCGCATCCCCGCCAACGGGATTCTCGCCGCCGTCTGCGTCGCGATCGCGTCCGTCGCTCTCCACACCCGCTTCAGCTCCGCGGGCAATATCCATATCGGCCTCGTTCGCGTTGCCCTCCGCCCGCTCGCGGCCGCGTGCATCGTGACGGGGGCGGTCGTCGTCGCCGCCGGCATGACGGTCGTCATGGTGCGGTCACCGTTGACGGACACCGCGCTCCGGGAGCCGACCTCACCGGCGCGCATCGAGGCGGTGCTCCGGCTCGATCACGCGAACGTGCGCGCCCTCGAAGCGCGCGCGACGTTGCGGGCGGACACCGCGCGCACGCTGTGGAAGTCGGCTGACGCGGCCCGGAATCCCGGCCATTCGTCGGCAACACGGGAGGAGAGCCGACGCCTGATCCTCGGCGCCGTCGAGGATTGGCGGCGGATGCTGACGTGCGTTCCCACATCGCCCGCGGTGCACGAATCGCTCGCGTGGACGGCACAAGCGGCCGCGCTCATCGATGTGCCGGCGGCGGAGCTCCATCGCGCGGTCGCCATCGCTCACCTGCAACGCGCGGTGACCCTGGCGCCCGCGGACCCCTTCCTCTATGCATCACTGGCGGCGGTGGCGATCGGCGCGCCGTCGCCGCGCCGAGAGCTCGCCCTGCAGGCGGCGCGGGCGGCGATCGAGCGCGAGCCGAGCTTGCTCGGGGCTCTGGCGGATCAGGTGCTGCCCGATGACTTGACCGACGTCGAATGGGTCGCGATCGTCCCCGACACCGCGCTCGAGCGCGCCCGCCTCGCCGCGCTTCTCGAGGACCGCGGTCGTGTCGACACCGCCCATGCGGTGTATGAGCGTGCGCTGGGGGCGGCGGTGGCCGCGGACGCCCCCCTCGTGCGCTGGCTCTACGCCCGCTTCCTGCACGGCCAGGGCGCCTCGCTGCGCGCCGCCGGCGTTCTCGAACCGGCGACGCGAACCGAGCCCGACAATCCCGAGCTGTGGCTGGCACTCGGCGACGCGCGGGCTGCGCTGCGCGATCCGACGGCCCTCGAGGCCTATCGGCAGGCCGCGTTCAGGGGCGAGCAGCGCGCCCCCCGCGGCGTGCCGGCTCCGAAACTGTTCGACGGTGCTCCGGCCGCCATGGACGGCGTGATTGCTCAGCGCGTTGCGACCGGCCGCGTGCAGCCGCTGCGCTATCGCCGCGCCTTCGCGCAGTACCTCATCGAACGCAAGCGCTGGACAGATGCGCTGGACGAATGGGACGAGATCGCGGCGGAGGCGCCCGACGATGCGCTCGCACAGTTCTCCCGCGGCGTCGCGCTGGAAGGGCTCGGGAACTCGAGCGCCGCCCTCGACGCCTACCGGAAGGCGGGGACGCTCGAGCGCTCCGTCGAAGTCCGCACGCGGCTGGCGGCGAAGCTGTGGGAGGCGGGTCAGTACGCGCAGGCGGTCGACGAGTGGCGAAGCGTGACCGCGCAGGCCCCCGGCGACGTGTCGGCGCGCCTCGCCCTTGCCCGGGCGCTCTTGCACGTCGGCGATCGCCTGGGGGCCCTCCGGGAGTATCAGGCGGCGGTACGGTTGGCCCCCGACAATGTCGAAGCCCAGCGCGGCTTCACCCGCCTGGGGGGCCTCCTCCCCGGGGGTTGACATATAGATGTGGCGCAGAGATACTTCGGCCACCTAAAGGGGGGCATATGAGCCTCTTCCTCAAGCGCGCGATTTATCTCGTCGGAGCCGTTCTCGTCTCCGTCGCCATCACCACCTCACCGACAATGGCGCAGAAACCCTCCAAGGTCCAAGTCGATCGCGTCGAGCTCCGCGGAGACGACCAGCGCGGCGGCGACAAAGATAAAGACAAGGACAAAGACAAGAACAAGCACAAGGACAAGAAGCCCAAGAAGAAGTGTCCGACGCCCCCCTGCCCGCACGGACACGGTGAGGACGACGACGACTAGGTGAGCCGCACCCGGCTCACCGGGCCTCGGCTTCGAGTCGCGCGATCGTCGAGGGTAATTCCGCGAGCGACGTGATCGTACGGTCGGGGCGCACCGGCCCCACCCCGGCGTCGTGGTTCCCCTGTACATGGACGGTGCGCAGGCCTGCGTGGCGCGCGCCCATGACATCCAGCACGAGATCATCGCCGACGTGGACGGCGGCAGCCGCGCTCGTCCCCAGCTGTTCCAGGGTGATCGCGAAGATCTCGGGCGCGGGCTTGCGCACACCGACCTCGTCCGAGAACACCGTCGCCGCAAACAATGGAAGCAGCCCGTAGCCGGCAAGCACACGTCGCAAGATCTGCCCGGGCGTCCGCATGACATTCGAGACGACCGCGAGCGCATAGCCGCGGCCGCGGAGCGTGGCCAACGCCGCCCGCGCGCCGCGGTCGAGCGTGGGAGGGACGCGCTCCATGGGCGTGGCGTACGCCTCGACGAGCGCGGCACGCACGCCGGACCCGAGACCATCGGCGATACCGTCGGGAAGCGCCCCGAGCACGGCCTCGACATGGCCGTCGACGGGGACATCGCGATTGGTGCTCCACAGCTTGCCGAGGGAGCGCAGCGACTCGTCGTAGGCCGCGCTCAGTGCCGCCGCGGAGACGCGCACGCCGGCCGCGTGGAGAATACGCTCGAATCCGTCCAGCCGGGGCTTTTTGTAGCGGTCGTCCATCGAGGGGCCGTCGACGACGATCGTGCCCCAGAAATCGATGGTGATGGTCTTGATCGTCGCCGGGCGATCGCCGCGCCAGAGGGCGGCGCTGAACGGAAATTGCTCCATCTAGCGAAGGAGTGAACGGAAGAGGAGGCCGGCCACGCCACGCTCGCGCAACAGCGCGACGATGACGCCACGATGCCAGTTGAAGCGCGCGGCGCGCCGGATCACCGCCTGCACGTCGTCCGCGGCGAGGGCGTCCACGAGGTGGTCGAGCTCGGTGTCCGTACATCTCGTCGTGAGATGCCGAAGCCATTCGCTCACACGCATGTCATGGCCGAGGCGGTCGTACCACCGCCGCTGGTAGCGGCCGAGCATGTCGTCGTCGAAGCGGTCGGCACGAAACGCCTCCACGAGGGTCTCCGCCGCGAGCGAGGCCGTGAGCATGCTGTAGAAGATTCCGCCGCCGGTGGTCGGCTTCGTGAACCCGCCCGCATCGCCCACGAGGAGCACGCGATCCAGATACGACCGCGGCACCGGCTTGACGGGCAGGAGGCGGGTAATCGGGGTGATCGCTGACGACGACACCCCGTGCCGCACGGCGGCGCCGTCGAGAAACCGCTGCAACAAGGTCGCCGCCGGACCGCGCGCGAGGATCCCGACGCGCAATCGCGTCCGGCCGCCGCGGGCGACGGGCACCGCCCACACGAAACCTTCCGGCGCGATCTCGCGCCCGATGTGAATGTCGACGTGCTCGGTCGGTGCCGCATCGACCTCGACCTGCGCGGTATGGAGGACGTCGCCGGGGAGCCCGAGGCCGAGTTGGCGATGAAACCGGTACGAGACCCCGGAGGCGACGATGCATGTCCGCGCCCGTACGGCGCCGCCGTCCACCTCGACGCGCACGGCGGTCTCTTCGAGCGCGAGCGCGCGGACCGGCGTCGACATCTGGAGCTTCGCGCCCGCCGCCACCGCGGCGGTGGCGAGACTCTCGTCGAAGCGCTGGCGGTCGATCACCACGATCTCTTCGGCGGCGCCGAAATTCCATGCGATGTCACACGTGCCGCCCCCAGGGCCGCGCAGCCGCGCGTGGCGCAGCCGATTGACGATGAGCTCTTCCGGAAGCTTCGCGAACTCCGTCAGCTCGAGGGAGACGATGCCCGTGCAGTGGGTGGGAGACCCGACGGTCGCGTGTTCCTCGAACACGCGCACTTCGAGACCGGACTCGGCCAGTTGCTTGGCGGCATGGAGGCCCGCCGGCCCCGCCCCCACCACGGCGACGTCGATGATCAGTGGCTTCGCCCTCTCGAACGGCGCCGCACGCCTGCCCCGCCCCGCAGCCGGGCCCGCCATAGCGTACGGACGGTGATTCTACCTAATTCACGGTGGGCCCGGACGACGGCCCTCCCGCCCGCGGTGGCACCACCCGGCACCGGCGCTGGCACCGAGGCCGGGGTGCCCCAAATTCCCTTCCACGAAGCGTGCTTCGGCGACGACCGGCGCCGTCGCGGCCGCCGCCGTCACCTCGCCACCCCCTGGGCGGCAATGGCATGCGGGGCTCGAATCGACCGTCTGCGCGAGCCCGTTACCGCAAAGTTTCCGGGAAACGCGGTTCACTCCGTACGCTGGGGATGGACGCTAAAAACGGGGAGGAGGTGACGCGCATGCCAGACAACAAGCCGGGTCAGGGTCAGCCGGGTCAGGGTCAGCCGAAGCCGTGGCAGCCGGGAGGCGGGCAGAGCAAGCCGGGACAGCCCCAGCAGCCCCCGAAGAAGTAGTGTCAATCCGCGGATCGGCGCCCCGGCGTCTCCCCCAGCCGGGGCGCCGTCATCCGCGCAGCGGAGCACGCACCCCGCCGCGCAATTTCATTTCGCCGTCTTCGTTCGCCGTTCTCGCTTCGCTGGCGGCTCTGCCTTCGGTCGCGCTTCCGGCTTCGCTCGCTGGCTTGTGCGACGCCGGCCCGACGACGCACCACCGCGCGCGCGCGCGGCGCGCGACTGCTCCGCCGTGAGCGGCTCCTCTCCGGTAAGCAGCTGCTCCGCCGTGAGCACTTCGTCCGCGGTGAGCAGATCCTGCGTCGTGAGCAACTCCTCCGCCGCGAACACCTGATTCGCTGCAAGCTGCCGTTCCGCCTCCACCCAGTCAGCGACGTCGTATCCGTCCGTGGCCCCGCGCGCGCGGTAGATGTCGTAGGCGCGACGTGCGACGGCTTCGTGCGTGGGATGGTTCAACGGTCACCTCCCCACCGTTCTGTTGTCAGCCTCCTCCGCTGGACGCCGCTGCCATGATACGAGACGCCCCCCACCGCCGCCGGCATGAAAACACCCGCGGGGCGCGCCGTGCGGACTCCGGTGAGGCGCCGCTCAGCGCAGCGAGATGACACCGAGCGCGAGCGCCGCCAAGGCCATGACGGCGGTGGCGCTCCAGCCGAGGAGGTTCAGCCAGAACCCGTTCACGTGCTTGCCCATGATCGTCGAGTTGTTGCCGACGAGCATGACGAGCGTCATCAACGGCGGCGCGAGAACGCCGTTGAGGACCGCGGAGTAGAACAGCATCCGGACCGGCTCCATGCCGAAGAGGTCCATGGCGACGCCGACGGCGATGGCGAGGCTGAACACGAGATAGAACCGGCGGCCCGCCCACGGGCCCAGGTCCAGTCCCGTTCGCCACGTGAAGAGCTCGGCGACCGCGTACGACGCGGACCCCGCCAGGATCGGGATCGCGAGAAGACCGGTGCCGACGATTCCGAGCGTGAACAGCAGATACGCCGCGTCACCCGCGAGCGGTCGCAGCGCCTCCGCCGCCTCCCGGCTGGTCGCGATATTCGTGTGTCCGGCGCGATGCAGCGTAGCGGCGGCGGTGAGGATGATGAAGTACATGACGACGTTCGAGACGAGCATGCCGGTGACGACGTCGAGGCGGGCGTCACGAAGCTCGGGTCCGCTCGCGCCGCGGCGGCGCGCGAGCGACGTTCGTCCTTTCGCTTTCTCCTCCTCCACTTCGTGGGAGGCCTGCCAGAAGAACAGGTACGGGGAAATCGTCGTCCCCAGGATGCCGACGAACGTCATCATCCAGTCGCGGTCCCAGCGGAACGAGGGGAGAAACGTCGATTGCAAGACTCCGTGCCAGTCGGGCTTGGCGAGGAAGGCGGCGGCGACGTAGGCGAGCAGCACCAGCGTCAGCCATCGGAGCGTCTGCGCGATCGTCCGGTAGCGCGCGAACACGGCGATGGCGATCGTGCCGACACCGAAGAGGACGACGAAGATGTGTGAGGACTGTCCCGTCAGCATCTCCGCGGCATCCGCCATCCCGGAGAGGTCGGCGCCGATGTTGAAGACATTGGCGACGAGCAACAGCAGGCAGGCGCCGTAGAGAAAGCTTCGCGGATAGTGCCTACGGAGGGCGCCCGCGAGGCCGCGCCCGGACACCAGGCCGATCCGCGCGCACACGAGCTGAATGGCCGCCATGAGCGGGAACGTGAACCCCGCCGTCCACAGCATCGCGTGGCCGAGCGAGGCGCCGGCGACCGAGTACGTCGTGATCCCGCTCGGGTCGTCGTCGGCAGCGCCCGTCACCAGCCCGGGGCCGAGGATCGCGAGAGAGCGTCGGTACGTGGTGGCGTCCCGCGCGTCGGGCGGACTCGGGCGTGTCATGGCGTTGCCCATCTTGGGCCGGCAACGAAACGTCCGCAATCATGACCGCACCACCATCGCGTCGCCCTAGCTGGCGGGCGGCGTGGCGGGCACCGGTTGCCACGCTTCCGGGCAGCTCGTGATGTACGGGTAGTACTCGCGCTGACTCGCGCAGTAGTACCAGTACTGTGGCGCCGGCGGCGCGGTCACCGTCGGCGGGACCTGCACGGCGACGCTCGGGGGGCGATACGGATCAGGATACGGATACACCGGCGCCGGGTAGAAATACCAGGCGCCATCCACGATCCACCACCAGCCCAGGCGCCCAAGATGGTCGCCGTGAAACCACCGGCCGCCGCGCCAGCGCTCGAAGTCACGCTCGTGAAACCGCGCGATGTCACCGCGCCGCCAGTGTTCCACCTCGTGGCCTTCGAAGCCGCGCCCACGCGGCTGCGCGAACGCCGGCGCGCCCGAAAGTGTGCCGACGAACGTCGACGCCGCCATGAATGACATCAGGAGCCGTCTCATCGTCCGCCTCGCTCACGGAGCGACCTCTGACATCGGTGGCGCGGCCTCGTGCCCGTTATGATGTCGCGCCGCCATGGCCGTGCGATACACGGTGGGCGGGCAGCCCGTCACGCGGCGAAACACCGTCGCGAAGTGCGTGGCCGTCCGAAACCCAACCGTGCGCGCGATGACGGCGATCGGCGTCTGTCCCGCCGCGAGGAGGGCACAGGCACGATCGACGCGCCGCTGCACCACGAAGCGGTGCGGAGAGAGGCCGGTGCTTTGCTTGAAGAGCCGGGAAAAGTGGAAGCGGCTCATGTGCACGACCGCCCCCAGCTCGCCGACGGGCAACGCGTGGTCGACATGCTCCTCGATGTAGTCGGTGACCCGCCGGAGCCTCGCCCCCGGCAGTCCGCCCGCGGCCGCCATCGGCGGCGACGGATCACGGCGGGGGTCGACCGTCGTTGTCTGCTCTGCGGTCGGATCGGGTGTCGCTGCGCTCTGTGCGTTCATCGCCCTATTCCTCGATCACGGTGATCCACTCGATGGTCTTCCGGCCGTAGTCCTCCACGTAGCCGACGTGGACGTCACGACCGGGCTCGACCTTGTCGAGTTGGTCCGGCGACGCGACCGCGAGCTCGGTGCCGTCGTCGAGGACGATGACTTGCTGCGCGCGGTTGACGTCGCGGACGGTGCCCTCCACCTCGCCCGAATACGCGGCGCCGGGACCATCGGCCCACGCCGTGCCGACCACCAACACCAGACTCGTTGCCATTGCCCACTGCGTGACGTAGCGCCTCATGGAAATCCTCCTGTACGTTGCTCTGCGCGAGCGCTGTTCGCGCCCCTTCCGACGTCACTGCGTCTCGCGCGATTCGCGCGCCGAGATTCGACCGCGATGCTTCTCGCACGGACGCGCACTACCGGCCGTCGGGCACCGGCGAGGGCGACGTGACGGAACCCGCGACGTCGTCGCGCGCGCAGCCGCCGCACCGTGCGCCCTGTCCATGGAGGACGGAAAGATCTTCGGGCGGGACCGTGAGCCGGAGACTGCGTCCGCACCGCTGGCACTCCGTCTCGATCGTGATCCCGACGATGCGCACCGCCGTTGCCGTCATGTCGCCTCCGCGCGCGCGTGGCCGTCGTCGTCAACATCCGTCGGCCTCGGAGCGTACGGCGCCGACATGAAGCGACCATGAGACGGTGATGAGAACCTTCTTAGGCGGAGCGCGCCGGGTGCTCGGATTCTGAGAGCTTTCTCATCGCGGTTTCATCGTGCGTTCATTTGCCCGCCGTACCCTCCGCGGTGACGAGAGCCTGCTCTCGCCCTCGAGGTCCCGCGCCGGGGGGAAGAGGATGGCGGCAATCTCCTGGTGGACGAACGCCCAAGGTGAGATGGTCAACACCGGAGACGGGGGTGTCATGGCCGCCGGGAACCGGACGTCGGTCGGGGCGTCGCGTGGAGCGTGAGCGCATCCTCACCGGAACCGGTACCGCCGACCCCGAGGGAGGCGAGCGCGGGATGCGGATCCTCGTCGTGGAGGACGAGCGCAAGGTGGCGAGCTTCATCCGGCAGGGCCTGAAGGAAGAAGGCTACACGGTCGAGGTCGCGTACGACGGCATGCTCGCCCGTGATCTGCTCGTGCAGGACCCGCCGTTCGACCTCGTGGTGCTCGACCTCATGTTGCCCGGGCTCGACGGCTTCGCGCTCCTGCAGCTGGCGCGCACACACGCCGTCCCCACGCCTGCCCTCGTGCTCACGGCGCGGGACACCGTCGCCGACAAGGTCAAAGGCCTCGATCTCGGTGCCGACGACTACCTGACGAAGCCGTTCTCGTTCGACGAGTTCCTCGCCCGCGTGCGCGCGCTCCTCCGTCGCGGCAGCGGACAGCGGTCGCCCCTCCTGCAGATCGCGGACCTCACCCTCGACCCCGCCCGCCGCGCCGTCCACCGGGGATCGCGGCGCATCACGCTCACCACGCGCGAGTACGCGCTCCTCGAGTACGTCATGCGCAACGCGGGCCGCGTGCTCACCCGGGCCATGCTCGCCGAGCACGTGTGGGGGGTCGATTTCGACACCGAGAGCAACATCATCGACGTCTACGTCGGGTATCTCCGCCGAAAGATCGACGGCCCCGGCGAGCGCCGCCTCCTGCACACCATACGGGGAGCGGGCTACGTGCTCAAGGTGGACGACGCGTGAATCGCCGCTTCGCGCCCGCCTCCATCAAGACGCGGCTGGCGCTCTGGTACACGACGCTCTTGTTCGTGATCCTGGTCGTGATCAGCGGCTTGTCGTACTCGCTCCTCGCCCGCGCGCTCGTCGAGGATCTGGACCGTTCGCTCCTCGGGATCGCGAAGGTGATCCGCGATGCGGCGCCACCGGGACCGGATGCCACGCGCGGCATGGCGGCGAGCGTGACGCTCGACTCCGGCTTCGGCAAGCAGTTCGTCCAGATCCTCGCTGCGAACGGCGAGCGCGCCTACGCCTCACCGCGTTTGGAAGGCGCCCGTCTCGCCGTGTCCGCGACGGCGCGCCGAAAAGCGGCGGCGGGGCAGCGCACGTTCGAGACGACGCGGCTGGGACCGGAGCGCGTGCGCGTGGTCACGATGCCGGTGATGCGAAACGGCAAACCGGCCGAGCTCATCCAGGTCGGGGTCTCGCTCACGCGCATGCACCAGACGCTCCTCAGGTATGCCGAGACGCTGCTCGTGCTCGTGCCGCTCGGGCTCGGGCTCGGCGTGGCCGGCGGCACGCTGATGGCGCGCAAGGCGCTCCAGCCCATAGATGCGCTCTCGGTCACCGCCCGCCGCATCGAGGCGGAGGACCTCAGTCGGCGATTGTCGCTGCGCGGCACCGGGGACGAGCTGGACCGGCTCGCGCAGACGCTCAACGACATGTTCGCGCGGCTGGAAGCGGCATTCGTGGAGATGCGCCGCTTCTCCGCGGACGCCGCGCACGAGCTACGCACGCCGCTCACGGCGCTGAAGGGCGGCCTGGAGGTGGCGCTGCGCGCCGGCCGATCCGCGGAAGAATATCGAGCGGTCCTCGTGGCGAGCCTCGACGAGGTCAATCACCTGATCAGGCTGGCGGAAGACCTCCTGATGGTGGCGCGCGCCCGCGACGCGGTGGCGACGCACACGCCGATCGATCTCGATCAGCTCGCGCTCGAAGTGATGGACGTCGGCCTGCAGCTGGGCACGGCGCGCGGGGTCACCGTGCGCATCGGCGTGGACGAGCCCGTCAAGGTGCGCGGCCATGCCGCCGCGCTGCGGCGCGCGGCGCTGAACCTCCTCGAGAATGCCGTGAAGTACACGCCGTCCGGCGGGCTCGTCGAGCTCAACGTGAGCCGTGAAGACCACACGGGGCTGCTGACCGTGCGCGACACGGGTCCCGGCATCCCGCGCGAGGAGCGGGCGCGGGTGTTCGAGCCGTTCGTCCGCCTCGATGCCGCGCGCGATCGTGAGAGCGGCGGCACCGGCCTCGGGCTCGCCATCACGCGATCGATCGTCGCCGCGCATGGCGGTACGCTCACGCTCGACGACGCTCCCGGCGGTGGCGCGCGCTTCGTCATCCGGCTCCCGGCGGCGGGGTGAGCGCGGTGGAGCTGATCGTCGGCGTGCTGACCGCGCTGCTCGGGCTGGCTTTCATCGCCACTCCCTGGCTGTTCAGCCTCACCTCGAATACCCTCGCCTCCACGGCCGTGATCACGGGCGGGCTGATCGTGATGCTGTACGGTGTCGGCCTCCTGCGCGAGGCACGGCGGAAATATCACGTGCACCGGCCGCGTCACTGATGCGTTCCCCGGGCCGGCGGCGTCGGCATGGCCGCGGATCGTCCGCGATGGCCGCATCCGGCTCCGGGCGTTGCCACGCCGGCGCGCGCGGCGTATCATCCGCGCCGTGAGCACCGACAAGGTCGAGACGATCGTGTCGTCGAGCAGCGGCACCGTGGGCCGCGCCGAAAACGCCGTCCGCGGCCAGCGTCTCGTCCTCGACTCCTCCGCGCAGCCGAAGTCGGACGCCTTCACCAACAGCGAGGCATTCCTCGCCGGCGTCTCGTCGTGCGGGGTGACGCTCATCGAGGGCCATGCTCACGAACACGGCATCCCGCTGCGGCGGATGGCCGTCACCATCGAGGGCGTGCGGACGGCGGCGGAGCCCAATCGCTTCGCGCGGGTCACGATGAGCTTCGAGCTCCACGGCGTGACGCAGCCGGAAGCGGAACGCCTCGTCGAGACCTATCGCAGCCGGTGACCCCTCTACCGCACGGTCGCGGCCGCGACCGAGGTGAAGATCCAGGTGGTGGCGCGCCCCGCGTGAGGACGTGTCGTCCCCGCGCGGTTATCCGCCTCCCGCGAACAGACTGACGATCAGAACGGCGGCGAGGACGGTGGCGATCCTGGCGTAACGGCCGTCCCCGGCGATGACGAAGGCCGG
>Ga0114129_10002463_pt1 | contig 25703 bp, 20 predicted proteins | sample RhiMetdeltSRZDD1_FD_80071 | JGI IMG/M metagenome (GOLD analysis project Ga0114129, IMG submission 80071) | Populus rhizosphere microbial communities from Tennessee, USA - Rhizosphere MetaG P. deltoides SRZDD1 (version 2) (version 2) | ecosystem: Host-associated > Plants > Roots > Rhizosphere >...
GCCACTCGCTTCGACGCGACGAAATCGAGTCCCCAGAAGTTCGGCCCCCGCACCGAGTTGCGCTCCGCGTTGCCGAACGGCTGGCTCGGGTCGGTCGGCACCGAGACGCACGCCCGGTTGAACCAGTTGGTGATCGTGCGATCTGCGCCGGTCGCCATCGGATCGCAGGTCACGTTCGGCCGGTAGTTGTTCGCGCCGCGGAAATCCTGGGCAATACCGGACACGACGAAGGTCGCGAGGGGGGTGTACTGGAAGGTCACCGGCTCTCCCGCGTAGAGCCAGTTGATGCCGGCGATCTCCCAGCCCCCAACCAGGGCGTCGAGCCAGGGCGATGCGTTCGACAGCCACCGGCGCCCCTCCCCGAACGGCAGCGCCCAGACGAAGCTGGTCGTGTTGTTGTAGGGCTGGTCATAGTTCGACCGCCCGAAATCCGCGTCCAGGTTGCGGAAGTCTTGCGGCGCTGGGAAATTGCCATTCGAGTTCTCGAGCGACTGCGCGCCGTTGTCCTTCGTTTCCGACAGCGTCAGCGAGTTGAGAAGCGTCATGTCGCGCCTCAGACGCCATTCCCATTTCGCATGCAGTCCGTGATACCGGGACTTGCCGCCGTTGAAGGGGTAGGTGATGTCAGCGAACGCAGGGTTCGGACGACGGTCCTGCAAAGGGATCGTTCCGGCGGCGTTGTTCGGGAACGCCTGGTTGAAGTTGGCGAAGAGCAGCAGATCGTCGCCACGGTTCCCGACATAGCCGACGTCAATCAGCATGTTCGTCATCAGCTCGCGCTGGACCGAAATGTGCCAGCTCTTGACCGGGCTGGAATGGAAGTCCCGCGGCATGTAGGTGATGTTCGCGCTGAGCGGGTTGAACTTCGACGGATCCGCGAGGCCGGCCGGATAGCCATTCTCACCGGGGACGAAGCCTGGGGCGGTCGGCACCGTCTGATTGACGACCGCGTTGACCACCTGCGGGCCATTGATCGGCAGGATGTCTCCACCGCCGGCCCGGCTGAAGTGAACGTAGCTGACCCCGTACCCTCCGCGCACGACGGTGCGTGAGGTCAAGGTGTACGCGAAGCCGAGACGCGGTGCGAAGTTGTTGCGATCGGGGTCGATCAGCGCGCGATCGTAGATCGAGCCGTCCTTCGCGATGATCATCAGGTTCGCGTCCGGATCGAAGTTGGACAGCACGTTGTCCTTCTCCCAGTACGGCGTGGAGAACTCGTAGCGGACGCCGAGATTGAGCGTGAGATTCGATCCGACCCGCCAGTCGTCCTGCACGTAGGCGAAGTGCATGTTCCGCCGCAGGTTCGCCACCAGCACGCTGCTGAGGGCGTACTGCGCGCGCAGCCCCAGCATGAAGTCGGCGAGGTTGTAGAGATTGCTCGCTGCGGCCGTGGCCGGGCGGCTGAACGAGTTGTTGTAGGTATCCCGCCCGTACAACGGATTGACGTCCTGCACTTCGGTGTCAATTTTCTGGAACTCGTAGCCGCTCTTGAGCGAATGCGCGCCCGCCGCCCACGTGTAGTTGATCTTCGGGTTGTAGACGGTCGGGTACTGCCACTGCGGGTTGGTCGCCTGGCGTCCGAGATCCGAGTAGCCAGTGATGACCTGTGTCGGCAGGCCGCCGGCGATCCGCGGGTCCGATGGCAGGCCCGGGATGCCGAACTGATCGAAGGCGCTCTGGCTGCCGAGCGCCGGTGGATTCTTGCCGGCCTGGGTCCACGAGTACCCGAATCGGACTTCGAGCAGCGACCGGGTGGTCGGTGTCCAGGTCGAGCCGATCACGAACTGGCGGTTGCGCGCGTAGATATGCCCGTTGCCGGCGCCGCCCGACGGCAGCGGAATGTTCGGCTGATCGTCGGTCGTGAGGTTGCGCATGCCGTAGCGCGCGAACATCGTGGCGCTCGGGTTCACCTGGAGGTCGACCTTGACGGCCCCCTTGTCCGAATCCGCGGTGAACTCCTGGAGCAGCGTGTAGTTGTTGGCGTTGCCGGGCAGATTGGTGTCGGGCAGTCCCGAGAGGACTCTGCGAGCGAAGTCGGTCATCGGGATCGTCGTGCCCGCCGGATACGTGATGCCGGTTCGCGGATCGCGGACGTCCACGCTCAGGATGCCCTGGCGCTGTGCCGGTGTCGCGATCGAAGCAAAGCCGGTGGCGCGCCGCGTCTGACGCAGCCCCTCGTAGTCGCCGAAGAAGAACGCCTTGTTGCGCACGATCGGCCCGCCGAACACGCCGCCGAACTGGTGGCGATCGAGCGTCGGCTTGCCCGTGGGCGGCTTGAAGAAGCCGGTGGCATTCATCGACGTGTCGCGAAGGAACTCCCACGCGCTGCCGTGCAGCGCGTTGGTGCCGCTGCGATAGTTGACGTTGATCGTTGCCCCGGCGGCGCGGCCGAACTCGGCGCTCATGTTGTTGGTCACGACCTTGAACTCGGTGATCGCGTCCGGCGACGGCTGCATCACCTGGTTCGAGAAGCCCTGGTTGCTCGTGCCGTACGCGTTGTTGTCGATACCGTCGATCAGGAAGTTGTTGACCGTGCTGCGGAGGCCGTTGACGTTGAACGCTCCCTCGCGCGGGGTGTTGCCCGTTGTCAGCGACGAGCCGGCGAGTTTGACACCGGTCGTGAGCAGCGCCAGCGACGAGTACTCGCGTGAGATGAGTGGTAAGGCGCGGATCTGCTCCCCGCTGATCACCTGGCCGCGCTGGCTGGTATCGGTTTCGACCAGCGGCTGCGTGGCCGTCACCTCGACTTTTTCGTTGACCTGCCCGACCGGCATCTTCAGGTCGACCCTGAGGCGCGCGCCCACCTGCACCTGCACCTGGTCGACCATCGCCACCGCGAAGCCGGCTTTTTCCGCGGTCACGATGTAGGTGCCCGGCCTGACCGCCGGAAATTCATAGTTACCATCCGCGCCGGACATCCTGACCGCGGAGATCCCGGTCTCGATCGCGGTCAGCGTCACCTTGGCATCTGGAATCACGGATTCCGACGCATCGCGCACCGTTCCGACGACGGTGGCGGTATCGAATTGAGCCGACGCACTGACGGCGGTCAGCAAGAGCACACCTGCACACAACACGAGAGATTTCATGGTTGAACACCTCACAGCTGAGCAGTTCTCGGGCGAGACGAACCACCGTATCGGTCCGGCACGACACATCTGCGAAGCCGAAGCAAACTCCCAGTGACACTTCCTGGAAACGCTGGCAGTATTGGCGCTCGCCTGGCGCTTTGCAACGGCCAAATGGAAGGGTCCCCATGACAAAAACCGGTTCCTTGCCTGCGTGGCGGTGGGTGGCAGTGATTTTTGCGGTGGTCGTGCCGTTGAGGGCGCAGTCGCCTTCGCCGTTTCTGTCGGCGCTCGATGCGATCGCGCAGCGGCACCTGCGGACGCGCGCCGACCTGATCGCTGGGATCAAGGACACTGCTGCCGCCGAGGCGCGCAAGAAGGTCGTTCGTGAGCGCATCCTGTCGTTGATCGGAGGGCTGCCCGACGATCGTGGTCCGTTACGGCCGCGCGTCACGAAAACCACGCCGCGGGACGGCTACGTGATCGAGAACGTGATGTTCGACAGCCTGCCCGACTACGTGGTGACGGCGAACCTGTACCGCCCGGACCGGCCCGGCCGCCATCCTGCGGTTCTGATGTCGATGGGGCACTGGGACTCGGGCAAAGCGGCGGGGCAGCTGCTCTCGTCGAACCTCGCGCGCCGCGGGTTCGTCGTCCTGGCCTACGATCCGGTCGGCCAGGGGGAGCGCCAGCAGGCGTTCGATGCCAGGTTCGGCCGATCGCTCATCGGCGGACCGACCGACCAGCATTTCTCCAACGGCGCCGCCGCAATCCTCATGGGGCAGGCGCTGTCGCGCTATTTCATCCACGACGGCATGCGCGCAATCGACTACCTGGTCAGCCGGCCGGAAGTCGACCCGGATCGGATCGGCGCCACCGGGTGCTCCGGCGGCGGTACGCAGACGACCTACATTTCGGCACTCGATCCCCGGATCAAAGCGACGGCAGTTGCCTGCTACATGAATTCATTCCAGACGTTGTTCGCGGGATCGATCGGCGACTCCGAGCAGAGCGTGCCGGGCTTCCTCGCGACCGGGCTGGATCAGACCGATTACGTCGAGCTCTTTGCGCCGAAACCCTGGTTGATCGCGTCGACCGAGAACGACTTCTTCACGCCTCCTGGCGCTCGCCAGGTTTTCGACGAGGCGCAGCGCTGGTACTCGCTCTACGACGCGAAGGATCGGGTGAAGTGGGTGGTCGGTCCTGGCGGACACGGCACGCCCGAGCTCGTCCGTGAAGCGATCTATGACTGGATGGATCGGTGGCTGGCCCAAGGTGCGGTCAAGCCTGTTCCTGAAGTCACCGATCTGCTGCCCGACCAGGCATTGCTCGTCACGAAGAATGGCCAGGTCGAGGGCCGCGAGCTGTATCAGATCATCCGCGAGACGCCACGTGTCAAGGCGACGCCGCAGGAGCTCTCGAAGTTCGTCGGCGACCTGATCGCCGCGAACCCGCCGGTCCTGAAGATCAGCCACATCCTCTCGCCTGCGCCGGCGGAGGGCAGGCGTCCCGCGGTCGTGGTCGTCCAGAACACGCTGGACGCTGACGCAGCTGCAGAAGCCCTTCGCACCGCCGGTCACGTCGTGGCATTGATGGTGATGAGCGGACGAGGACAGGACGACGAGCGGCGCTACACCGGCAACTGGATGAACAACACGAGGGCCTGGCTGGTGGGCCGCAACCTGCCGGCGACGCATGCCGCCGAAATCAACGCCGTCGTCGACGAGCTCGCGCACCGGAGCGATGTCGATCCCGCACGCATCACGGTGCGCGCGACCGGGCTTGCAGGGATCCCGGTGCTTCTCGCGGCCGCGGCCAATCCCCGGATCTCTTCGATCGTGCTGATGCGCACACCGCACAGCGTGCGCGCGGCCATTGACAGTCCGATCCACATCAACCTGCACGACGCCGTGATTCCAGGCTTTGCGGTGAAGTGGGACCTGAGCGATCTCCGCGATCTGCTGCGGCCGCGGCAAGTGGAATGGCGCGATCCCACGGACTGGATGGGAAACGTCGTTGCGCTCGGTGACGCGTACACCTACTCGTCGAGTGATCCGAACGTGTCGCAATGAGGTGTCGCTGAGTCACGACACCTTACCAGGGGCCGACCCCTGGCTCTGCAATACAATCTTTCCCTATGACCAGCCCTCGGTTTGGCCTGTACCGCCTGTTTTTCGTGGTTCTTGCCGCGTCCGCCGTGACGCTCACGCCGCTGGCCGCGCAACAGGGACGGCAGCAGAAAACCGGGAAGGCGCTCACGAGGGAGGAGCTCACCAACGCGAGGCCCGGCCGCGACCCGAATCAGCCGCTGGACGAGGAATACACGAAGAAGATCAAGGAATACACCACTGAAACCTTCTTCCTCTCGCCGCTGGTCGACTATCTGCCCGCCTCGAAGACCGTGCCCACGCCGAAGGCGGTGCTCGGCGACATCGCCGGTGCGCCTGGGAAGCTGCCGTATTCGAAAGAGGTCTCCGACTACATGCGGCTGCTCGCGAAGTCGACGCCGCGGGTGAAGGTCTACACGATCGGCACCACTGAAGAAGGACGCGAGATGATCGCGGTGGCCGTCGCGTCCGAGGCGCTGATGGCGAGGCTCGATCAGAACAAGGTCGATCTCGCCACGCTCGCGGACCCGCGCACGATCAAGATGGACGACCAGCTGGCCGACGCGATCGCGAGACAGGCGGCGCCCGTCTACTACATCACCGGGACGATTCACTCGACCGAGGCCGGGGCTCCCACCGCCCTGATGGAGCTGGCGTACCGGCTCGCGGTCGACGACAGCGCCTACATCCAGAACATCCGCGAGCACGTGATCACGCTGATCACGCCTGTGGTCGAACCCGACGGCCGGGATCGGGTGGTCGACGTCTACGAGTGGCGGAAGAAGCATCCCAAGGACACGCCGATGAGCCCGGTGTACTGGGGACACTACGTCGCCCACGACAACAATCGCGACGCGATGGCGCTCACGCTGAAGCTCTCGCAGAACGTGCTGAACACCTATCTGGGATGGAAGGCGCAGGTCCTGCACGATCTTCACGAGTCGGGGTCCTTCCTCTACGACAACACCATCGGCAACGGCCCCTACAACGCGTGGCTCGATCCGATTCTCACGAACGAGTGGCACCTGATCGGCTGGAACAACGTCAACGAGATGACCCGGATGGGTATGCCGGGTGTCTACGCATGGGGCACGTTCGACACCTGGTCTCCCGGCTACCTGATGTTCATGGCGGCCACGCACAACGGCATCAGCCGTCTCTACGAAACCTTCGGCAACAGCGGTAGTGCCGATACCGAAGAGCGGACGCTTTCGCCCGCCGAAACGTCGCGCACCTGGTTCCGGCAGAACCCGCCGATCTCGCGTGTCCGGTGGTCGCTCCGGAACAACAACAACTACGAAATCACCGGGCTGCTGATCTCGCTGAACCAGATTGCCAGCAACCGGGTGTACTTCCTGCGCAACTTCTACGAGAAGAGCAAGCGCTCGATCCAGAAAGCCAGGGTCGAAGGGCCCGCAGCGTACGTGTTCCCCGCCAACGATCCACGGCCCGGCGCGCAGGCCGAGCTGCTGCGCGTGCTTCAGAAGCAGGCGGTCGAGATCTCGCGCGCGACTGCGGCGTTCACCGTCACTGTACCGACGCGGCCCGTGCCTGCTGGGGGACGCGGCGGACGGGGCGGCCGTGGAGATGCGACTGACGCCGATGCCCCCGCGGAAGGCCAGGCCGAGAACACCGCGACCCCGCCGGCGCCGCCGGTCAAGCCGCCGCCGGTGAACCGTGAGTTTTCCGCCGGCAGCTACATCGTCAGGATGGATCAGCCTTACTCGCGCATTGCCGACGCGTTGCTCGACTATCAGTATTGGGCGCCGAATGACGCCCAGAGCCGGCCCTATGACGATACCGGCTGGACGTTCCCAGAAGGGTTTGCCGTTCAGGCCGTCCGCATCACGGACCCGAAGGTGCTCGACGTGGCGATGGAGCCGGTCAAGGCCGAGGTTTCAGCGCCCTGTGGCGTGATCGGCACGGGGACCACGTTCGCGGTCAATCACAACGCGGACAACGCGATCATCTCGTTGCGGTACGCGCTGAAGGACGCCGACATTCAGATCGCCGAGGAGCCGTTCGAATCGAATGGCACGACGTTCACCCGCGGATCGTTCGTCATTACCAAGGTTGGCCAGGACGCGCTCGATCGAGTGGTCAAGGACCTCGGGTTGACGGCCCATGCGATCGCGGCGGCACCATCCGTGAAGATGCATGCCGCACGGGCGGCCAGGGTGGCGATCATGCACGGCTGGACGAACACCCAGACGGAAGGCTGGTGGCGCCAGGCGTTCGACACCTACCAGATTCCGTTCGACTACATCGACCCGGAGACGGTTCGCGACACGCCCAATCTCCGCGCCAGGTACGACGTGATCGTCTTCGGTCCGGGCGGCAACCAGTCGGTCGTGCAGGGGCTGCCGCTGTGGCGAACTCCGATTCCCTACCGGCACTCCACCGAGACGCCGAACATCGGCACCTGGGCGCAGACCGACGACACGCGCATCGGCATGGGCCTGCAGGGCCTGATCCACCTTCGCGAGTTCATCGAGGGGGGCGGGGTGTTCATCGGTTCGAACAGCAGTGCCGAGTTCGCGATCAACAACTTCACCTATGGTGTCAGCCTGAATCGCCCGGGCGCCAACTCTCGCGTGGTCGGGTCGCTCCTGCGGACGAAGCTCGTGGATCAAGCCAGCCCGATTGTGTATGGCATTCCGGACAACCTCGCGATGTACAGCGACAGCGGCGAGAGCTTCAGCGTGAGCGCGAACGTCGGCGGCGCTGGCCGAGGAACCGGGGGCGGTGCGCAGGGCGCGGCCGGCGGCGTCGGTGGAGGAAGAGGCGGCGGGCCCGGCGGCCGTCCGACGGGACGCGGCACACCTGACGATCCGGACGTGGTGCAGGGGCGGGCGGCCGTGGAGGGAACGAACCTGCCGCCGCTGCCGGCGCCGGTCACGGTCCAGCCGTGGCAGTATGCGCTTCCCACGGAGGAGCAGGTGAAACGCAATCCTGCGACGCTGATTCCGCCGCAGTTCCGTCCGCGCGTCGCCATGCGATTCGACGCACAGAACCGCCTGCTGGTGTCCGGCCTCCTCGACGGCGGCGCCGACATCGCCCAGCGCGCGGTCGTCGTCGACGTCCCGATCGGCAAGGGGCACGTCGTGTTGTTCGCGAACAACCCGATCTGGCGCGGAGAAACGATCGGCAGCTACTTCCTGGTGTTCAACACGATTTTGAACTACGACAGTCTCGATGCCGGGCGGGCGCTGGACGCGAGGTGAATGAATGTAGTTTCCAGTTTCCAGTTATCAGCGCTCGCAATTGCCGCTTACTGGAAACTGACAACTGGCGACTGGAAACTGACAAGTGACAACCGTCCATGGATAGACGTTCTTTCCTCATGTCGCTCGCCGCCGGCGCTCCGCTGGCCTCCCCATCGATCGCCGCGCAGCGCAAGCCGGCTTCAATCGACGATCGGGCTGTCTGGGTCGGCCACCTGCAGAAGCTCGCCGATCCCGTGCTCAACAACCTCGCGGCTGAAACGCTGAAGGCGCGGATGCCGGTCGAGCAGGCGGCCGGCGCGAAGCGCGAGAGCGTGACCCATCTGGAAGCGCTCGGCCGCCTGGTTGCGGGGATCGCGCCGTGGCTGGAGCTTGCGCCCGACACCACGGATGAGGGGCGCCTGCGCGCCCGATATCGCGAGCTCGCGCGACGGGCAATCGATCGCGCGGTCGATCCGGCGTCGAAGGATTTCCTGAATTTCACCCGCGACCGGCAGCCGCTGGTGGACGCCGCGTTTCTCGCCCAGGGTGTCTTGCGTGCGCCGCGAGCTCTTCGTGACGAGCTCGGCGCCACTACCCGCCGCAACCTCATCGCCGCGCTGGAGTCGTCTCGAATCACCTTGCCGGGATTCAACAACTGGCTGCTGTTCTCCGCGACCGTCGAGGCCGCGCTGGCAAAGCTTGGCGCAACCTGGGATCGGATGCGCGTGGACTACGCGCTCCGTCAGCACGACCAGTGGTACAAGGGCGACGGCGCCTACGGCGACGGCCCCGAGTTCCATTTCGACTACTACAACAGCTTCGTCATCCACCCGATGCTGCTGGACGTTCTCGACGCGTTCAGCGAAGAGAACCCGGCATGGAAGGACCTGGCGGCGCGGGAGCTGCAGCGGGCCCGCCGCTACGCGGCGGTGCTGGAGCGGCTGATTGCGCCGGACGGATCGTTCCCGCCGATCGGGCGCTCGCTGGCCTATCGCTGCGGGGCGATGCAGCTGCTCGCGCAGGCCGCGCTGCGAAGGACGCTGCCCGAAGGCGTCACACCCGCACAGGTCCGCGGCGCGCTGACGGCGGTCATCCGCCGCACGCTCGAAGCCCCCGGCACGTTCGATGCGGCCGGCTGGCTGCAGATCGGTTTCTGCGGTCACCAGCCCGGTGTCGGAGAGCGCTACATCTCGACCGGAAGCCTGTATCTCTGTTCAGTCGGGCTGTTGCCGCTGGGATTACCGCCGGCCGACGATTTCTGGTCGGCGCCCGCGCAGCCATGGACATCGGTACGCGCGTGGACGGGCGCGGAGTTTCCGATTGATCACGCACAGTGAACCGCGGCCCGCGGTCCGCCGCCCGCGGTCCGTTTGCCTCAGGACTTACCGGGCCGCGGACTGCGGGCCGCGGGCCGCGTAAAGGTGTAAGATGCCCGTACAGCGTTGAGAATATGGAGGTACGGGATGAATCAACGGGCCGAAACGTCGCTCGAGGATCCCGAGGCCAGGCTCGAACGGGCCTTCATCGACGAGTATTTGCAGGAACGCGGCTGCAGCCTCTCGACGATCGGCACCAAACCCGCCGCGGAGCAGCGTACGCTTCTCACCCAGGCGTCACAGTATGCGCTGGGGCGTCTCGCCGAGATTGACGCCCGGGCCGCATACATTCATGACATTCACGACGCGAGTCAGCACAAGACCTAGATTGCTGAAATCGTAGCCCGTCGCTTCCGGCTTCAGAGCCTGTGAGTAAAGCCGTGGGGTAGCTTCCGCCTTCAGGCGGAAGGATGCGGCTGGCGGACCAACTGTGCACGCCTCTCGTTGCCTTCCGGCTACCCAGCCTCCGCTAAAAGCTACGGCGGGTCCGCCGAAGCCTTCGGCGAAGGCGGAAAGCCGGAAGCCACACATTCGCTGTCATTCTGTCCGCGTCTTGCGGGCGTTCAGCAGCACCGTCAGCACACGCAGGTATAGAATGCCGCGCTATGCGCAAACTGAACCTGCTCGCGGTGGTCTTCGCGCTCGCGATTGCCTCTCTCGCGGCCGGCCAGCGGGCTGCGACGCCCGCCAGAACAGAGGCCGGGGTCGCCACCGATCGGCTCGGGCGGATCGACAAGCTGCTGCAGCAATACGTGGACGACAACCGCATCCCCGGCGCGGTGGGACTGGTGCTCCGGGACGGGCATCCGATCTACGAAGGCGCAGTCGGCTGGAGCGACAAGGAGTCGTCGCGAAAGATGACGAACGATACGATCTTCCGGGTCGCGTCGCAGTCGAAAGCGCTGACCAGCGCGGCAATCCTGATCCTGATGGAAGAAGGGGCACTGACCCTCAACACGCCGGTGAGCGAGTTCATCCCGACCTTTGGCAAGACCACCGTGATGACGAAGGTGGAGACCGGGATGGCGCCGGTGCCCGCGCGCCGGGCGATCAATATCAAAGACCTGCTGACGCACACCGCGGGCATCTCGTACGGCACCGACGCTTCGGTTTCAGCGCTCTACGAAGCCAAGGGGCTGGGCCCTGCGGCCGGTTACGGATGGTACACGGCGGACAAGGAAGAGCCCATCTGCGACACGATGGAGCGCCTCGGCACATTGCCTTTCGTGGCGCAGCCAGGCGACGCGTATGTCTACGGCTACAACACCGACATCCTGGGCTGCGTGGTGGAGCGGGCATCCAGGATGCCGCTCGATCAGTTCATCGCCACGCGGATCACCACGCCGCTCGGCATGAAGGACACCCGGTTCTTCCTTCCGGCCGACCAGCGGTCGCGTCTCGCGACGGTTTACTCGAGCGGCCCGGACGGCACGATCGTGCGGGCGCCGGAAGGCGCGAAGGGGCAGGGACACTACGTCGACGGGCCGCGCAAGAGCTTTTCCGGCGGTGCGGGGCTGCTCTCGACCGCGCGCGATTATGCGCGCTTCCTCGAGATGATCCGGAACGGGGGAGCTGTCGACGGCGTGCGAATCCTGTCGCCGCGCACCGTCGCCCTGATGACGACCAACCAGAGCGGCACGCTGCATTCGCAGACCGGCCTCGGCTTCGGTCTCGGCTTCGAAACGGTCGATCGCTACGGCGCCAGCGGCATGAGCTCGGTCGGCACGTTCAGCTGGGGCGGGGCCTACGGCTCGCAGTATCGCGTCGATCCCGAGGCGAGGCTGACCATCGTGTTCATGATGCAGCTGATACCGAGCCGCACCGACGTTGCGCAGAAGTTCCCGAACCTGGTCTACCAGGCATTGACGGATGCTCCGAAGGTCGGCTCCTTACACTGACGCTACGACGAGGCTCACCATGAATCGCCGCGACTTCGTTCGTCTCACCGGCTCAGGACTGACCGCGGGAGCGCTCGCGGAGTCCGCGGTTGCGGCCCAGGTCGCCGCACGACCGGCGGGTACGCCGGCCTCGTCCAGGGCCCGCATGAAGGCCGGCACCCAGCACGGCGATTCGGACCCAATCCTCCGGGCGCTCGCGGGCTTCGGCGTGAATCACATCTGCAGCCGGTTGCCCTCGGCGCAGATGGGACCCGAATGGTCGATCGAGGCGCTCACGAAACGCCGTGAGCACGTCGAATCGTTCGGGCTGACGCTCGACATGGTGCCGCTGCCTCTGAGCTCGTCCGAGATCAGCCGCAGTGAGAGTCCCGCGATCATGCTGGGCAAGGAGCCCGATCGTCAGAGGCAGATCGACGACATCTGCCAGATGATCCGGAATGTGTCGCGCGCGGGCATTCCGTCGGTGAAGTACAACCTCAGCTTCATTGGCGTGCCGCGCACGGCGCCGACGGTCGGGCGCGGGCGCGCCCGTTACAGCACCTTTGTCTACGCCGGCGCTGCGCAGGAGCCGCCGCTCACCGAAGCGGGTCCGGTCGACGCCGATCTCTACTGGGAACGAATCACGCACTTCCTGGAGCGGGTCGTGCCGGTCGCCGCGGAGCACAAGGTCAGGCTCGCGTGTCATCCGCAGGATCCGGGAATGCCGAAAGGCAAGGGCTGGCGCGGGATCGAGACCGTGCTCGGATCGGTCGACGGCCTCAAGCGGTTCGTGTCGATCGCGGAGAGCCCGTACCACGGCCTGAACTTCTGTCAGGGAACGGTTTCCGAGATGCTCGAGAAACCGGGCGAGCAGATCTTCGACGTCATTCGCTACTTCGGGACGCGCAAGAAGATCTTCAACGTCCACTTCCGCAATATTGCCGGCGGCTTCCTGAACTTCCGCGAGACGTTCATCGACGACGGCGACGTGGACATGCTGAAGGCGATGCGGGTCTACCGGGACGTCGGGTACGACGGGATGATGATGCCAGACCATGTGCCGAGCATCGAAGGAGATACCGGCAACCTGCAGGGTTTTGCCTTTGCATTCGGCTACATCAAGGCGCTGATCGCGGCCGTCGCGGCCGAGTCGTGAACCGTTTCCTGGCGACGGTCGCCCTAATCGGGGCGGCGATCACTGCCGCCGCTCAGCACGCCGGCTGGCAGGCCAACCCGGAGCTCGTCCAGCAGCTCTCGGCGAAACAACCCAAGGTCAATTACGACGAGCAGCACGTCGGCAGAGTCGACTTGCCGGACGCACTCGCGGCGTCTACGGGCAGGGTACGAAATCCGACAGGGTGGGGACCGCGGCGTACTGAAATCCTGAACCTGTTCCGCGAGCACGTCTACGGCCGATCGCCGGGGAAGCCCGATCGGCTGCAGTTCGAGACGATCGAGCGCAACGACAGGGCGATGGACGATACGGCCACACTCGAACGTGTCGCCGTGCTCAGCACCCGGCAGGATCGCAGCCATCGCTTCGAGTTGACTGTGTTCTTGCCGCACCGGCGCTCTGGCAGTGCTCCCGTGTTCCTGTTGCTCAACAACCGCCCTGCCACCAACACCGATCCGTCGCGCCGCGAGAAGTCAGGGTTCTGGCCGGCCGAGCAGGTGATCGCCCGCGGCTATGGCATCGCCGCGCTCCAGGTCGGCGAGCTTGCGCCGGACAACGACAAGTTCCGTGAGGGAGTGATCCGGTTGTTCGAGGGGTCGTCCGAAGGAGCTCGTCCGGCGGATGCCTGGGCCGGGCTGGCAGCCTGGGCATGGGGCGCCAGTCGCGCGCTCGATTACTTCGAGACCAACACCCGGGTGGATTCCCGGCGGATTGCGGTGGTCGGTCATTCGCGGGGTGGAAAGTCGGCCCTGTGGGCCGGTGCCGAGGACGAGCGCTTCGCGCTCGTAATCTCGAACGAATCCGGCGAGGGCGGCGCGGCGCTGACACGCCGCAATTTCGGCGAAACGTTGTCGCGCATCACCGAGACGTTTCCATTCTGGTTTGCCGCAAACTACCGATCGTTCGCCGGCCGGGAAAGCTCGCTGCCGATCGATCAGCACATGCTGCTGTCGCTCATCGCGCCGCGGGCGCTGTATGTCGCGAGCGCGGACGAGGATCTGTGGTCGGATCCGCGCGGCGAGTTCCTGTCGCTGGCGGCCTCGTCGCCGGTCTTCGGGCTGTGGGGCGACCGTGCGATCTCCGCTGATGCGATGCCTGCGCTCGAGCAGCCACTGGTGTCCGGCCGTCGCGGATACCACATCCGCCGCGGGCCGCATAACCTGACGCCGTACGACTGGGATCGCTTCATGGACTTCGCGGACACTCTCTGGAAGTAGCATGCGCCACCTGGCCACCATCCTCCTGGGGCTCGCGACGCTGACCGGTGCGGGGCAGACGCCGCAGCCGGGCGGACCCCCAAACATCCTGCTGATTCAGGCCGACGATCTCGGCTACGGCGATCTCAGCGTCTACGGTCAAACCAAGTTCCAGACGCCTGCGCTCGACCGGCTCGCGCGCGAGGGAATGCGCTTCACGCAGTACTACAGCGGCAGCACTGTCTGCGCGCCGTCACGCGCGGCACTGTTGACCGGCAAGCATACCGGCCATGCCTGGATCCGCGGGAATGGCGGCCTGCCCGAAGGCGATGTTCCGCTCCGCGCCGAGGAAGTGACGATTGCCGAGGTGCTGCGCGATCGCGGGTATCGGACGGCGCTCGTCGGCAAGTGGGGGCAGGGTCAGCCAGGCACGCCCGGCATGCCCGACCAACAGGGCTTCGGCTACGCCTTCGGCTTTCTCGATCAGCGGCACGCGCACCGCCAGTTCACCGATCACTTCTACCGTAATGGCGAACGCGTTGCGGTCGATCTCGAGCACGACTACGCCGGCGACCTGTTCACGAAGGAGGCGGCGGCAGTCATCGAGAAGGACGATCCCCGGCCGTTCTTTCTGTATCTGAACTACACCGTGCCGCACGCCGAGCTGCGCGCGCCGGAAGATTCGATGGCAGCCTTTCGCGGCAAATTTCCGGAGAAACCGTTCGCGAACGCGAAAGCCGATGCCGTTCCGAGCGGGTCGCGCCCGGACACGCCCTCGCTCGGCTATCGATCCCAGCCGGCACCCCACGCGGCGTTTGCCGCGATGATCACGCGGATGGATCGCGACATCGGGCGGCTCGCGGATCTGCTCAGCGCGCGCGGCCTCGACCGCCGCACGTTGTTCCTCTTCACCAGCGACAACGGCCCGCACCAGGAAGGCGGTGCCGATCCCACCTTCTTCAACAGCTCGGGCGGGCTGCGCGGGATCAAGCGCGACCTGTACGAAGGCGGCATCCGGGTTCCGATGATCGCCCGCTGGATCGGGACCGTGCCGGCGGGGCGGGTCAGCGAACATCCGTGGGCGCACTGGGACTTGCTGCCAACCTTTGCCGAGCTCGCGGGTGCGAAGACGCCGGAGGGCGTCGACGGCATGTCCATGGTCCGCGCGCTGCGTGGTCAGCAGCAGCCCACCCATCCCTATTTCTACTGGGAGTTCCACGAGCGCGGCTTCCAGCAGGCCGTGAGGATGGGGAACTGGAAAGCCGTGCGGTTGAAGCCGGGCGAGGCGCTGGAGCTCTACGATCTCGCGTCCGACGGTCGAGAGACCCGCAACGTCGCGGCTTCGAATCCCGAGGTTGTCGCGAAGATCGAGACGTATCTGAAGACCGCGCGCAGCGAGTCGGCACGGTGGCCGGGGAAGTAAGAGGCGGTGCGCCCGGGCTGAGCTTCCAGTTTCCAGTTAATAGTTAACAGGAGGGCCAGGAGTTCAAGAGAAAACACAGTGTGCTCCTGATCTCCTGGCCCTCCTGTTGATAAATGACGCGACCACCAGCTCACTGCTGCTCGAAGCAGCATATTTTTCCGGAGGACCAATGCCACGCTCGTTTCGACATTTCGCGCTGTTCACTCTCGTCTCGTCGATCCTGCTGACTCCCATGACCACCGCTGCCCAGAAACCCGGACCCGTCCGCCACGTCGTCGTCTTCAAGTACAAGAAGGATGCAACGCCCGACAAGATCGCGCAGGTCACGAGGGCCTTCCGCGATTTGAAGGGGAAGATCCCCGGCATCGTCGCGTTCGAGGATGGCGTCAACAATAGCCCGGAAGGGAAGAACCAGGGGTTCACCCACGTCTACCTGCTGACGTTCGAGAGCGTCGCGGCGCGTGACGCCTACCTGCCGCATCCCGAACACAAGAAGTTCGGCGAGCTCCTGGGCAAGCTCGGCGTCGTCGAGGATGTGTTCGTGGTCGATTACGTCGCGGGGAGTTGATACCAATACGAGACATTGGCCCTTACAGGAGGGCAAAGAGTTCAGGAGGAATCCTTCACTCTCCTTCGGGCAGTTTTACGCACCAATGGCGGAACAGGAATCGTCCTGAGCTCACGGAGGAGGCGATCGAGCTCACGGATTTTCAAACGGAGCAACGGAGACAACGAAGTCAACGGCGAATCCTGGGGCTCGCGATCTGATCGTCGGGTCGCGCCGCTGGCGCCGGGCCGCAGGCCCGGCTGGAGGATGGGTGTGAGATCCCCGGAAACACAAGCGGCGCGTTGTTGGCCCGCTTGCGTTTCCGGGGATCTCACACCCATCCTCGTGCGCGCTGCGCGCGCACCCAGCGGCACTCCGTGTGTCTACGACAAAACAGTAGCGTTTTCCGTTGCCTCCGTTGTCTCCGTTGCTCCGTTTTGAGATCCGTTGTCTCCTCAATGTCCTCAATGTCCTCAATGTCCTCAATGTCCTCGATCCTCCTGAATACTCTTCAATCCAGCTCGGACTAGAGCAGCTTGATCGCGACGTTCCGGATCTCGAGCTTCATCGGCGGTCCCGCGTGGAGCTGGAAGCCGATGAGGCCCGCCATCGACCGCCCCTTCACGTCATCGTCCACGCACACGGCGGTGACGTGGCCGTTGACGATGTGAATCAGCGTGTTGCCGCGGGCGATCAGGTGGAACTGATTCCACTCGCCGGGCTTGAACAGCGCTTTCAACACGTCGGCGCTCTCGAGGCTGCCGATCTGCCCCTTGGTACCGTCGCGCGAAATGTAGGTGATCGTTCCCCGCTCGGCGAGGAAGCCACGGCCCGCTTCCTCGTACAGCTGCCCCGGGTAGCGATTGTCGAAGTCCAGATCCATCTGGTAGCCGCCGAGGCGCCAGGCGTGACCGGGGTTGCCTTCAGGTTGCCCGTCATTGGGCGGCAGCATCTTGCTGCGGTACTGAATGCCGCTGTTGGTCGAGTTCATCTTGATCTCGACCTTCAGTTCGAAGTCGCCTGGTGTTCCGCCCTTCCAGATCAGGAACGTGTTGGGACCGACCGCCTTGTCGGGAGTGCTCTCACCGACGATCACGCCGTTCTCCACGCGCCAGAATTTCGGATCGCCATCCCAGTCCTGGAACACGGACGGCTGAGGACCACCTCCGAAGCCGCCGCGACCGCGGCCGGTGGGAGCGGGTTGCCCTGCTGCTGCCGCCGCCTTGGTTTCCTCGGCCGCCTTCGCTGCCGCCGCCTTGCGCGCCTCAGCGCGGGCGGTTGCGCCGGGTGTCAGGCTCTTGCCGTCGAAGAGGCTCTCGAAGCCGCTGCGATCCTCGAAGGCGACCGGGGGGACTATCGGACCACCACGCCCACCGCCTCGCCCGCCCCGTCCCTGTCCTGCGCCCGGTCCGGCCGGCTGCTGATCGGCAGGCGGCTGTCCAGCGGGTGCGCCAGCCGGCTGTTGTGCGGTGGCCAGTGCCGACGCGGAGACTGCCGCCGCCGCGATAGTCAGTATGAAAGCCGCGATCCTCTTCATCGGTTCTCCTTCAGGCCTGAATGAGCGCCGTTCGAACCCCGCTTGCCGCGCCTTTTTACTACGCGCCCGGATCTTTTGTTTCGTGATGTCCGGGACCGGACTACCATTTCGGTGCGTGAAACGCTGGTTCGATCGTGACTTCGTCTTCGGGGTGCCGGTCGCCGAGGCTCCGGCGCTGCTGGATCGCCTGTCCCTGACCCCCCAGCGCGTCGAGGCTCTTCTGGGGCAGGTGCCGGCACACGTCCGTACGCACCGGCCCGAGGGCCGGTGGTCGATTCAGGAGCACGCCGGCCATCTCTTCGACCTCGAGGCGCTCCTGGATCTGCGGCTCGACGATTTCGATCGCGGCGAGCCGGTTCTTCACGCCGCCGACCTGGCGAACCGTCGGACCCACGAGGCGCGGCACAACGAGCGCGCGCCAGCCGATCTGGTTGCCACATTTCGCACTGCGAGAATGGCAATCCACGCGCGACTGGCGAAGATGTCGCCCCGGGATCTCGCGCGGGTTGCACGCCATCCCCGGCTCGACCAGCAGATGTCAGTGGTCGATCTCTGCTTCTTCGTCGCGGAACACGACGATCACCACGTCGCCGCCATGAACGAGATTGTCGCGAGCATCGGCGCGTGGCCCGAATGTGCGGTGAGGCTGCTCGAAGCCGTGGATATCGCTGGCCCGTGGCTGCTTGCGCTGAACGCGGAGCGCACCACAGACAGGCCGGGCGCGGGGAAGTGGTCGCCCCGTGAGATTCTCGGGCACTTGATCGATTCGGCCTCGAACAATCATCAGCGATTCGTTCGTGGCCGGTGGCAGAAGGATCTCGTTTTCCAGGGTTACGGCCAGGACGCGTGGGTCGCGGCGCAGGGATACCAGGAAACCTCCTGGCCGGAGCTCGTGACCCTGTGGGCGGGCTACAACCGACACCTGGCCCGCGTCATGGCCTCGGTCCCGACGGACGTCCGGCAGGCCCCGCACGCGGTTCACAATTTCGATCGCATCGCGTATCGTCCGGTCGCCGCGGACCAGCCTTCCACGCTCGAATACTTCATGGACGACTACGTCCTTCATCTCGAGCACCACCTTCGGCAGATTCGCGAGCTGGGTTAGGCCGCCCTGAACTTCCCCCATTCGATAAGGAGCCGATTCGTTGCCCTCGTCCCCTACGCCCAAGACTGTGCCGATGCCTTCCGACACGAAGATCTGGCAGGTCATCACCGCTTCAGCGGTCGGCACCATGATCGAGTGGTACGACTTCTACATCTTCGGAAGCCTGGCGAGCGTAATTTCGCCGCTCTTCTATCCTGCCGGGAACGACATGCTCGCGTTGATCGCGTACCTGTCGACGTTTGCGGTCGGGTTCGTCGTCCGGCCGTTCGGAGCGTTGTTTTTCGGCCGGATCGGCGACCTGGTCGGTCGGAAATACGCATTCCTGGTGACGCTGATCATCATGGGCGCCGCCACCGCCCTGATCGGCGTGCTCCCCACCTATGCGTCCATCGGGGTGGCGGCGCCAGTCGCGCTGCTCATAATCCGCGTGCTTCAGGGGCTGGCGCTAGGCGGCGAATATGGTGGGGCGGCGGTTTACGTGGCCGAGCACGTGCCGGACGGCCAGCGGGGCTTTTATACCAGCTTCATTCAGATCACTGCCACGCTCGGCCTGTTCGTGTCGCTGGCGGTCATCCTGATCGTGCAGAACATGATGTCTCCGGCCTCCTTCCGCGCGTGGGGCTGGCGCGTTCCGTTCCTCATCTCAATCGTGCTCGTGGTGGTTTCTCTGTACATCCGCCTGCGGATGAAGGAGTCGCCGATTTTTCAACATATCAAGGGTACGGGCGCGACTTCGACGAAGCCACTGCGCGAGGCGTTTACGAATTGGGAGAACCTGAAACGAGTGCTGGTGTCGCTGTTCGGCGCGACGGCAGGGCAGGGTGTGGTGTGGTACACCGGCCAGTTCTACGCGCTCTTCTACCTGCAGACCGTCCTCAAGGTGAACAACACGTCGGCGAACTACATCGTGGCGGCCGCGCTGCTCCTGGGGATGCCGCTCTTCGTCGTATTTGGGGCGCTCTCCGACCGGATCGGACGAAAACGCCTGATGATGGCCGGTTGCCTACTAGCCGCCGTTTCATATCTGCCGATATACAAGGCCATGCAGGCGGTGTCCGGATCCCAGGTCGTTACCGCGTTGTCGCAAAGAAATCCCGTTACGGGTGCCGTCAGCCTCACGCCACAGACGATGGTCGACGGGACGCTTCGTCCGGCCGCCGAAGTGCTGCCCTTCGTCGACGTTCTAACGCTTCTCTCCACCGGGACGGCCTGGAAGCTGATCCTCCTCGTGTTCATCCAGGTCGTGTTCGTGACGATGGTTTACGGCCCCATCGCGGCATACCTGGTTGAAGCGTTTCCCGCAAAAATCCGCTATACGGCGCTCTCGCTGCCCTATCACATCGGGAACGGCGTGTTTGGTGGTCTGCTGCCCGTGATCGGTCTGGCGATAGTCGCGAGGACCGGCAACATCTACGCAGGCCTGTATTACCCGATTTCGGTGGCGATGGTGACCTTCGTCATTGGATCGCTCCTGCTCAAAGAAACTCACAGCGAACTGATCTGGCGCGAAGTGTTCGACGGACCCCCGGATAGCCGAATCTCAAAATAGACTTGTTCCGGTCACCCGCCCTATGGTGTAGGATTTGCGGGCCCGTCTGACCTAAATGGCGATCACATTCAGAGAATCTGTCGCGGAAGTCGAGCTCGGGCTCGTGTCGGGCGCTCATCTGACCGACATCGCCACTGCCGGTCTGCTGGAGGGTTACGAATCGGAAGCGCTGGCCACGCTCGCAGGGCAGTTTGGCGAGCCCTACGATCCGGTCCAGGCCGAGCGGCTGTGGACCGCCGCTCTCGACGAACTTCACATACCGTTCGAAGGCACCACTGCCGCGGCGAAGCTTCTCGTTCGCGCTTACGCCCGCCTCGTGGCCGATGGCGAAGTACCGCCACAGCTCGGCGCCAGCAAGATTGCCGGCGTGCACCGCATCATCGCGCATCCCGGGTGCGATTCGCAGCGGCTGGGCGACTGTATCGGCGCTGGCCGCGTTCTCGCGCCGTTCTTCGCCCACGATGGCCATGGCTATCTGAACTCGACCGAACGCGACCGTCTGAACGCGGCCATCGTTGAAGAGTGCCAGCGGCTCGCCTCGTCGCGTCATTTCTGACGAAAAGCAGCCGCGTCTTCAGCCCTCGCGGTCTTTCACGCCAATAGGTCAATGACCCGCATTGAGGAGTTGTCGTGAGTTCCACTGCGCCACAGCAAACACGAATCGGCTGGATCGGGACGGGGGTGATGGGCAAGTCGATGTGCGGGCACCTGATCACTGCCGGCTTCCCGACGACCGTCTACAGCCGGACAAAGGAAAAGGCTGAAGCGCTGCTGGCAGCCGGGGCATCGTGGGTCGCGACACCGGCCGACGTCGCCGGCCGGTCCGACGTGATCTTCACGATGGTCGGCTTTCCGCAGGACGTTCGTGACGTGTACTTCTCCGAGAACGGCGTGCTGAAAGGAGCACGCCCCGGGGCGCTCCTCGTCGACATGACGACGACGGAACCCACCCTGGCCCGGGAGATCCAGGCACGCGCCGTCGAGCGTGGATGCGATGCGGTCGACGCGCCCGTCTCCGGCGGAGACGTCGGGGCCCGCAACCAGACGCTCTCCATCATGGTGGGGGGCGACAAGGGAGCAGTGGAGAGGGTCATGCCGCTGTTCCAGATCCTCGGCAAGAACATCGTCCATCAGGGCGGTCCAGGCGCCGGGCAACACACCAAGATGTGCAACCAGATCGTGATTGCGGGCACGATGATTGGCGTCTGCGAGAGCCTGGTCTATGCGTATCGCGCGAAGCTCAATCCGGAGTCGATGCTGCAATCGATCCGAAGCGGCGCGGCCGGATGCTGGACTCTCGAGAACCTCGCGCCTCGCGTGTTGAAGGGCAATTTCGACCCCGGGTTCATCGTCGAACACTTCATCAAGGACATGGGGATCGCACTGTCCGAGGCGCAGCGGATGCGGCTGGCGATGCCGGGGCTTGCGCTCGTCCACCAGTTGTACCTCGCGCTGCAGGCCCAGGGGCATGGGCGTCGCGGTACCCACGCCCTCGTGCTCGCGCTCGAGCACATCTCGAATCTCGAGCGGCCCGCAGTCGTGGCGTAGGTCATGGACGAGGTCCCCGGACCGGAGCCGCTGCCGAGAGCCGAGGAGCCCCCAGTAGCCGAGTACCAGGCCTCGCCGATCGAGTCGCCGCTGCCGGACACGCCGCCCCTTGGCGGGGTGCCGGTGCTTCTCGGGCGAACGGCGCCCTGGGCGTACCTGCTGGCGATCGTCGGGTTCCTCTCGGTCGGCCTGATGATCGTCGTCGGCATCGGCGCGGGCGCGGTCGGCCTCGCGACGGGCCGTGCGGAAACGGCGATCTTGATGGTGATCTATCCGCTGTCGGCTCTGGTCTACTTCTTCCCGTCGCTCTATATGCTGCAGTACGCGAAGCGGAGCCGGAAGTTCGCGCAGGGCGGACAGTCGCTGGCCGAGCTCGAGGCCGCGCTCGACGCGCAGCGAAGGTTTTTCAAGTTTGCCGGGATTGCCACTGTTGTGGGTGTCGCGTTCGGCGTGCTGTTGTTCGTCGGGGTCGTGCTGTTTTCCCTGCTGGCCCGCGCGTCCGACGTTTGAAGCCTAGGCGCGCTACAGGCGCGCCCACCGGCGCGGAGCGGGGCCCTTGGGGCCCCCCGCGAGCGACGGTGCGGGGGAGTCCGAGGGGCGAAGCCCCTCGGATCCAGTTAGAGTATCGGAGGGAGGACGGCCGTGGCGGTGATGAAGAAGAAGACGCGCAGGAAGTTATCGAAGCAGTTGAACAAGCTGATCAAGCTGCACGGTGCCGAGATGGCGTTGGCCCTGGTGACCGGCATTGTCAGCGCGCTGGCGGCAGATCAGAAGACCAAGGCGGACAGGAAACAGAATTCAAAGGGCACGAGGGCCGGCAAAGGCTCGAAGGGCGAGAAGCCAGCAAAGGCCGAGAAAGCGGCCAAACCGCCCGCCAGAGCTGTTGCCCTTCGCAAGCGCGCCTGATCCCGCCGGGTCCGGCGACTCGCGACGCCGCGACGCGGCCTGTGCGGCGCGCCCGGGAGGATGATGGCTGCGAAAAAAAAGCCCACGGGCAAGCGGATCGTTCGGCGGAAGAAGGCCGCCGCGGCATCGGTCGGGTTGACCCCCGCCGAAACGCGTGACCTGCATGACCGCGATGCCGAGCGCCTCGCCGAAGCCGTCGAAGGCGACGGCGGCGTTGTTCTCGCAACGTATCGGGAGCCCTTTGGCGGGACGTCCGTGTTGTTCACCGCGCTGCCGGTCGAGCGCGTCGAGCCAACTCCCTTCCAGCGCGATCCATCGCAGCCGCATGTCAAGCGCCTGATGGACGTCGTGGAAACGCTGGGGCGGTTCCTCGATCCCATCGTCGTGATCCGGCACGACAGCGCGTACTGGACACCGAACGGCAATCATCGCCTTCAGGCCCTTCGCAAGCTCGGGGTGAAGACGATCACCGCGCTGCTCGTGCCGGATCCCGACGTCGCGTTCAAAATCCTCGCGCTGAACACGGAGAAGGCCCACAACCTCAAGGAGAAGTCGCTCGAAACGATCCGGATGGAGCGTGCGCTCGCCGACTCATCCCCGAGCCGCAAGGAACGCGAGTTCGCGTTCGAATTCGACCAGCCTGCGTTCCTGACGCTCGGCGCGGCTTATGAACAGCGGCCGCGCCTGAGCGGTGGTGCCTACAACTCAATGCTGCGGCGGATCGAGCACTTTCTCGACGAGCCGGTCAACCGGGCGCTCCGCGAACGGGAGCGCCGTGCCGGCACGCTGCTGGCCGTTGACGACGACGTGTCCGCCATCATCGAGAAGCTGAAAGCGCGCGGCCTGACCAGTCCGTATCTCAGGCCATTCGTGGTCGCGCGGGTGAACCCCATTCGGTTCTCGACCTCGACCGAATTCGATTTCGACGATGTCCTGGAACGGATGCAGCGCGCTACGGCAAAGTTCAAGGTCGATCGGGTGAAACAGGAGGACGTGGTACGCGCGGGCGGCGCGGCGCCCGACGAGGAGGAGTGAGGAGAACCCCCAAAATACGGCTCTGTTACCGCTTCTTGCTCCCGGTTGGTGTGGAGGCACCAAATGACGAATCGTGATGAGTTGGACGGCAAGAAGGAACAGGCCAAGGGCAAGGTGAAGCAGGCCTGGGGCGACCTTACTAATAATGAGCGGCTGCACGATGAGGGCGTCGCCGACGAGGCGGCCGGGGAGGTTCAGGAGGGATTTGGACGGGCTCGGCGCAAGGTTGGCGAGGCGATCGAAGATATCGGGGACGAAATCAAGAAGTAGGTAATAGGAAGGCGTGTTCACACGCCTTCCGGCGGTAGACGGGAAGGCGCACGGTTGAGCTCGGCCTCGAGGGGGAGGGCGGCTCAGCCGTGCGCCGTTTTCATTTGCTTGCATCCCAGAATCCGGTTTTGTTATATTTGCAAGGTTCTGGTCGGCCCTGGGACACCCTATCTAGGGCACAACATCCAGAGAAGCGACGCCGGTAGACCCCACCCGACGTGTGAGGTTGGGTTGTCGCGCGCTGCATCGACAGCGCCCCCAGTGAAGAATCTGGCGGGGCGCGAGTTCATCAACCTTATAGGGTAAGTCAGTTCCGGGTGCCGGGCCGCGTCACGCGGCTCCCTAGGCCCGGGACACCATGTTTTCTGCGCGCCAGGGTAGTGGCGCGTGTGGAGCTATCGTGCCGACGATCAGCCAGCTGGTACGCAAGGGACGCGCTGCGGTCCTCACCAAGACGAAGAGCCCGGCCCTGCAGGAAAGCCCGCAGAAGCGGGGCGTTTGCGTCCGGGTGTTCACCCAGACGCCGAAGAAGCCGAACTCGGCGCTTCGCAAGGTCGCCCGCGTGCGGCTCACCAACGGCATCGAGGTCACCACGTATATCCCCGGCGTCGGCCACAACCTGCAGGAGCACTCGCTCGTGCTGATTCGCGGTGGCCGTGTAAAGGACCTGCCGGGCGTCCGTTACCACGTCGTCCGCGGCACGCTCGACGCGGTGGGCGTGCAGGGCCGCAAGCAGGGCCGGTCGAAGTACGGAGCGAAGCGGCCGAAGTCGTAGGTCAACTGGAAACTGAGATATGCCCAGACGCAGAGAAGTTCCCAAACGCGAAGTTCCCCTCGATCCGCTCTACAGCAGCGCGCTGGTCACCAAGTTCATCAGCACGCTGATGCGCGACGGCAAGCGCAGCACGGCGGAGCAAATCATGTACGGCAGCCTCGCCTCCATCCAGGAGAAGACCGGCGACGACCCGGTGAAGGTGTTCAAGAAGGCGGTCGAGAACGTCAAGCCGGCGCTCGAGGTCAAGTCGCGCCGGGTCGGCGGCTCGAACTACCAGGTGCCGGTGGAAGTGAACCCGAACCGCCGGTTGTCGCTGAGCATCCGCTGGCTGGTCGGCTATGCCCGCTCCCGTGGCGACGGCAAGACGATGCAGGAGAAGCTGGCCAACGAGCTGATGGATGCGGCGAACCTGCGCGGCGGCGCGGTGAAGAAGCGCGAAGACACGCACCGGATGGCGGAAGCGAACAAGGCGTTCGCGCACTATCGGTGGTAGGAAGAAGTCGCCAGTAGCCAGTTTCCAGTTGCCAGTTCGCAAACGGAACAACTGGGAACTGGACACTGGGAACTGGAAACTGCTGTAACGGCAATGCCAAGACAAACACCGCTCGCTCGGACACGCAACATCGGCATCATGGCGCACATCGATGCCGGCAAGACCACCACGACAGAACGGATCCTGTTCTACACCGGACGTACGTACAAGATCGGCGAAGTGCACGAAGGCACGGCGACGATGGACTGGATGGAGCAGGAGCAGGAGCGGGGGATCACGATCACCTCGGCGGCGACCACCTGTTTCTGGCGGGATATCCGGATCAACATCATCGATACGCCCGGCCACGTCGATTTCACGGCCGAGGTCGAGCGTTCGTTGCGCGTGCTGGATGGTGCGGTTGCGGTGTTCGACTCGGTCGCCGGCGTCGAGCCGCAGTCCGAAACGGTGTGGCGCCAGGCAGACAAGTACCGCGTGCCGCGCATCTGCTTCGTCAACAAGATGGACCGC
>Ga0114129_10002464_pt1 | contig 25702 bp, 20 predicted proteins | sample RhiMetdeltSRZDD1_FD_80071 | JGI IMG/M metagenome (GOLD analysis project Ga0114129, IMG submission 80071) | Populus rhizosphere microbial communities from Tennessee, USA - Rhizosphere MetaG P. deltoides SRZDD1 (version 2) (version 2) | ecosystem: Host-associated > Plants > Roots > Rhizosphere >...
ACAAAAAGGAGCCGCGGATACCCGAGTTCGATGAAGTGAAAGCGAAGATTCTGGAGACAGTTAAGCAGCAACGGGCAAAGGACCAAGTTGAACAGAAGGCGAAAGACCTGCTTGCTTCTGCAACGACTCCTGACGCGTTGAAAGCAGCAGGTGAAAAAGAAGGCTTCGAAGCCGACTTGGATGAAGGCTTCAAGTTGGGATCAGCCTTGGGCAAAGCCGGAACGAGTCCGCAACTCGACGAGCTTGTTTTCGCAATGAAAGACGGTGAGATGTTAAAGGCGCCTGTCAAAGTCGGTGATAACTGGGTCGTACTCGGACTCAGCAAGAGGTACGAGGCAGATCTGACTAAGTTTTTCACACAACGTGATCGGCTCCGGGATTCGATGCTTCGCGATAGGCAGGATCAGGTCTTCGAAGATTATGTGACCAGTGTTCAGGAAAGAATGAAACGCGAGGGCAAGATCAAGATCTACGACGATGTTCTTGACGCCCTGCCGGAAGAGGAGGAGCCGCAGGTTCCGGGTGGACTGAACTTGCCAGGGTGAAGTTATTGCCGATTTCCTATTGCCAATTGCCGATTTCGGAATACCTTTTGGAGCGCTCTGTTGTGAACAACAGTGCGCTTCTTGTCTTCAAATTAGAAATCGGCAATCGGCAATAGGAAATCGGAAATGCTTTCACTTTCCAACCAACGGTCCGATATCCGCCTGGGCCACTGCGGTCCGAATCTGAAGTTCATTGGCTTGAGTCACAATCTTGAGATTCGAGAGCGCACTCTTTGCCAACACGCCTTTCGGACCAGCAAGTCTGCCCACGAAAAGCGCGCCGAACTGTTTAAGTCCTTCCAGCGTATCGCCTAGATTGCGAGCAGCATCGTTATTCACTGTCTTGGCGCCAATGAACACTTCCACATCACGTTCGTTGGCTCCAATCGAGCCGTATGCTTGCCTGAGTCCGGAGAGATCACCAACAACAGACGCGTTATTGATGTCGAGATTTTGGAGTAGCTGCTGAGATATATTGCCTCCAAAGCCGATCACGGCATTTGGGTCGCGACTCGCCAGACTGATGAGTTCCGCATTAGCTCGATTCCGACCGGCGCTTGCGTCAATCACACTGTGGATGCTCGTAGGGTCGCCAAGTGCGAGCGTGTTCGCATCAAGCGGCGAAGCAGCAAGCTCCCGGATCTTCAGATCGATGACTCCGAAGACTCGAATACTTTCGTCGAGGTCAAAGATATAGACTGGCTTCCCCTGGTATTTCTCTTCACGATATTTCCCGTTTGCTGCAAGTCTTCCCGCAGCCACCATTGCTCCAGCACTAAAGGTACCCTTCGCGAGAGCGGCTGTGATCAGCTTGGTGACGCCGTCGCTTGGATACGTATAACGAATCCCCAGCACTACTTCGTCGAACGACCTTGGATCGAGACCGGTGCGTGTTTTGAAATTTTCAATATTTGCGGTGAGCTCAGCAACTTTCGCAGGGTTGTTCGCGAGAATTCGGGGCATCACGTCGCTGAGTAATCGATTTACTCTGACCGTGGCTACGGCATCTGATTCGGGAAGCGATGCCAGCAGGCTCGGCGCCGACTTCGATTGTGAAGCACTAGAAACACGACGACGTGTCTGAGCGAGACTAATAGTTTGCGCCGCACTCACGAGGAGCAGAGCGACTGTTGTGAATTTGACTGTTCTTCTAATCACTACGAATCTTTCCTTCCGAAACTTACTTCAGAATTTTGGGAGATTATAAGGCAAGCTATCGAGGGCCCTTTGTCCGATGCCTTCTCCACGGTCAGAGTTGGCTCAATCAACTTGCTTTTGATGGAGACGTTTTCGAAAGTCAGTTGGGCTAACCTTTGTATAACCGTCTGGAACGCGAAACATATCCCGGTCTACCTCAAGCACTATGTTCGAGAGTTCCATCACTACGCGACTCCCATCATTTCCTGTGGTCTCCGATTTGACCGGCATACCAAACGATTCGTCTACCCAAATCAGAGTTTCAATAGGGCTGACGTTTGGTTCGTCCGGTGTGTTAACAGTGACTCGATATTTTGTAGTTTTACGTTCGGATATTAGTTCTGTCCCAAATTTTTGATACGACGTTGAGAGGGCGCCTGGATGGAGTAATCTTTCGGGCGAACTTTCGAACTCTGCTGCGTCAATTCCAGACGTATCCGTTATCTCGGAATACACTCTGGCGTTAGGAAGCAAAACAAACCTTCCTTTGTCAGACTCAATGAACACAATGTTTCCCGAATCAGTCGTTTCGGTGTCTTCGCGTCGAAGCATTTCAAAACGTGCGATCGTTATTTTCTGTGTTGTTGTAGCCCCGGACGAATCAATGTAGGTAAAGGTGCGGACTGCCTTGTACTCCGGAGGTTCTTTAGTTTGAAAAGGTGGAGTGGATGAAACTGTTTGCTCATTTGATTGCGGACTGCTCGAACTGCCCTGTGGTTTTGAGCTGCAGGATGATAGCGATAGCGCCCCAATCAGGAATATAAGCGCATAGCATGTGAGGCGCGTGAAGCTCACACTCGCTCCAGCAAAAGGGCGAGACCCATTCCACCGCTAACGCAGAGAGTTGCTAATCCCAACCGAGCCTTACGTCGCTCGAGTTCGTGTAGAAGTGTGGTAGTGATGCGAACGCCCGTGCAGCCAATCGGATGACCCAGGGCGATTGCGCCTCCGTTGACGTTCAACTTCGAACCATCAAAACCAAGCTCACGATCGCAAGCAATCACTTGTGCTGCGAAAGCCTCGTTCAGTTCTATCAAGTCAACGTCACTCAAGCTAAGCTGCTGTCTCTGCAGCAACGAACGAATCGCTGGAACTGGGCCAATGCCCATGATGTCGGGAGCAACGCCGGTTATCTCATAATCGATGATGCGCGCCTGCGGGTGCATTCCGAATTCTTTAGCTGCGTCCTCCGCCAGCACAACCACCGCAGCAGCTCCATCAGTTATTCCGGAAGAGTTGCCAGCCGTCACGGTGCCGTCGTTGGAAAAGACCGGCGAGAGCTTCGCCAAATCTTCCAGAGTTGTCTTGGCTCGCGGATGTTCGTCCCTCGCAAATTGCATTGACTCACCTTTGCGCCCTGTGACTTCAACTGAACAAATCTGGGATTCGAAATAACCAGCAGCAATCGCGTCGTGAGCACGTTGCTGCGAACGCAGTGCGAACTCGTCCTGCGCCAGCCGCGGAATTTGATATTTGCGCGCGAGGTTCTCTGCCGTCTCACCCATTACGAGTCCCGACAACGGATCGTTGAAGCCATCGCGGTACATGCCGTCGATTAACTGCGTGTTTCCCAATCGTGTTCCCCAGCGGGCACCTTCAGCGAAATAGGGGACGCGCGACATGCTCTCCGTCCCTCCAGCCAACACTACCTTCGCGCGACCTAGCATGATTTCCTCGGCGGCAAGGATGATCGCTTTCAAACCTGAACCGCATGCTTGATTAACAGTGAAAGCTGGAACAGTTTCTGAAACACCAGCTCTATAGGTTATTTGCCTGCCGACATTCGGGCCGCCACCTGCCTGTCGAGCGCAACCCCAAATTGAATCCTCCACGCGATCTGCGGGAACGCCTGCCCGTCGCAAGCTTTCCTTAGCAACAACGACACCCAGGTCAGCTGCCGAGAGCCCGGCGAGTGATCCGCCAAACTTGCCAATTGGCGTTCTTACGGCACCTGCGAAATAAACATTCTTCATCTTTGTAACTGCTAATCGTCCTTCTTTATTTGACCAAAATGGTAGCACACGGTATATGGATCTCAGATTTCAGATCTCAGATCTCAAATATGATGCGGTAGTTGGATTGAATCTGCGATCTGAGATCTGAGATCTGAAATCTGAGATCACCTCACCCATTATGCTCTTGCGCCTCACAACATCTGCCGCAGCCGAATCAGCTCGCCGACATATCACCGCGCTTATCGCTCAATATGCAGAGTGGTTCTGCAGTCAGACGGAAGGTAACACCTATGCTCTGTTGCGCAATGAAATAGAGGTCACCGTGTCGCACGGTCGGTTAATACTTTCGTGTTGGACTGAGAAGGGAAGTAAGTCCTGGCGAATTCTGGGTTGGTTTTGGAACGGTCAAACCCTCACGTTAGAGGCGTCGCAACGAATGGGCGCCGAAACACCTTTGATCGAACTCGTCCCACGCGCGTCTGCAAAATCGATCGCGGCTACGATTAAGGCTGCACGTCAGGTTCGTTGTTACAAGCTTGCGGAACTCGCTTCTGGATTTCAGCCCGACACACGCATCGAGCGATGTGCTCTGAGTCCGGGAATTCGTCAGGGCCAACCGGGCCGTTACGCACGCATTCTGCTGCGCCGAAAGCAACAACGGATTGCCGTAACCGGCTCGGTGGTTCCTTTGTATCCTGCATCTGTGGATGCTTTTTTGTGCTCGGCTCTCCTCTGGTTTCAACGAACCGCGAATCGAATCAAGCCGCCCTACATCGAGCAGCTCTGGCTTATCGTCTCGGCTGAATCGCTAAAGTCAACAACGGATCACCTTGCATTGTTGCGGAAGAGTCTTCGGGAAATAATCAAGGTCTTCATCGTTGATGACAATCTAAGTGAGTTAGTGCAAAAAACGAGTCCCGAGCGACGAGAATTGTGGAAGCGAAAACTTGCTCGGTTCCCGCCAGTGCCGGCGGCCAATTCAACGCCGATGATCTCCCAGGTCGTTTCTGTTGCACCTGACGCGATTGATGTGGTCCACGCCCGTCATGGTGAAACTTTGCGTTACTTCGGTTTGCCTTTCGCCCGTGTTCGCTCACTCCTGAGTGCGGAGCGACTGTGGTTCGGAATTGACGGCGCACACCGACGAATGCTTGACGACTCAACTCTCGTTGCGTGGCAAAACTTACTTACTGATCTGCAACAGTATCGCGCCGCAACAGCAACTGATCACCGACATGCTCTCTATCGTAGTGCATCAGAGGCGTGGCTAGAGTCGTTGTTGCGCAAAGACATCACCAGGCTCGATCCCGGTCTGATTATTGCCCCACTCCACGCTCAGTTTCGAACAGCACGTGGCGGCAAGCTTGGTGTGCGGCCGATCGACATGTTGGCGTTAAGACAAGACGGCCGGCTGGTGGTGATCGAGTTGAAGGTTGCCGAAGATCGTGAACACGTGTTTCAAGGCGCAGACTATTGGCGACGAGTTGAGGCGCATCGACGTCGGGGACATATCGCTAAAGCGCGATTGTTTGGTGAACGACAGATTAGAGACGAGTCGCCTCTAGTTTATCTCGTCGCTCCAATGCTGAGAGTACACTCGTCTTTTCCATTACTGGCACGATGTATATCCAGTGACATCGAAATATATCGATTCGATATCAATGAAGACTGGCGTTCAGGCGTGCGCGTAACGAGGCGTTCTCGAGTGAACTGAGGTCCGATATGCCTTAGCTCGTGAATAAAACACCTCGTCGCTTAGCGGCCATTCACGAAAAGCTAAAGCATGTCGGACATGATTAGTGCTTCACAAAAATGCTTTCACGATCATCTACCGGCTGAGGTTCCTCCGTGCGTGAGGGCGTGGTGATATTTGGCATCAAGGTGTCAGCGGAATAGATTCCAGACACCCGCATCTTAAACTCGTCGGGGTTCGATGCGTTGTGAAGTGCTTCTTCCTGACTAATCAAACCCGATTGAAGCAAGTGGAACAGCGACTGATCAAAAGTCTGCATTCCGTATTGAGAGGTTCCAGCCGCGATTGCTTCGCGTATCAAGTATGTCTTCTCTTCATTGATTATGTGATCACGAATGAAGGCAGTCGATACCAGGACCTCGATCGCCGGAACACGACCTGCGCCCTTTGATGCACGAACAAGACGCATCGAGATCACAGCCTTCAGTATCCCGGCTAATTGAATCCGAACAGATTTTTGTTGGTGAGAGGGAAACGACGACACGATGCGCGTGATCGTTTCCGTTGCGTCGAGCGTGTGAAGCGTTGAGAGCACAAGGTGACCAGTTTCAGCCGCAGTTAGAGCAGTTTCGATTGTTTCGTGATCGCGCATTTCGCCGACCAGTATTACGTCTGGATCCTGGCGCAGCGCTCCGCGCAGTGCTTCGGCAAATGAACGAGTATCGACATCGACTTCACGTTGAGTAACGAATGATTGTTTGTCGCGATGGAGAAACTCGATTGGGTCTTCGATAGTGACGATGTGGCCGCTGCGTGTTGAGTTGATGCAGTCGATCATTGCGGCGAGTGTTGTAGACTTTCCTGAACCAGTGGCGCCCGTGACCAGAATCAGGCCTCGGCGTTCCTCTGCAATCCTTTCGATGACAGGTGGAAGTCCGAGTTGAGCTGCGGTCTTTGTCTGATCTGGAATGACACGAAGGACGATACTGACGGTACCGCGTTGTTGAAAGATATTGGCGCGAAAGCGTCCCAGTCCGGACACGCCATAGCCGATATCAACCTCTGACATTTCCTTGAACCGTTGCTTTTGGCGGTTGGACATTATCGAAAACGCCATATCCAGCGTGTCTTCTTGTTTGAGGCGTGGGGCATCAGCCACGGGATGTAGCTCGCCGCCAATTCGCATAATCGGGAAAGCGCCGACTTTCAGGTGAAGGTCGGAAGCGCCGTGTCCGGCCGCGATTCGCAAAAGATCGTCAATTTTGGGGGCCATGATAAAGGCTGCCCTTTCTGGCTAGTGATTCAGGAGGGTGATTTATTGAAGAATTTGGCGCCGGAAGGAGCGCTGTTGCTTCAGGATGGGGCGATGGTCCGAAGAACTCCCCGCTGGGTTCGAATATAGCTAACTGGCCGTTGAACCGTCAATAATTCTGTTTGAAGGAGGAATGTTGTATTAGCGAAGGGGTCGAACAAGCTACCAGAAGCGATCAAGTAAGGAGGATCAAAAAGCCATCAGAATCAAGTAAGGAAGAGGAGGCGGTTTTCGTGTTTATTGGTGTTAATTCGTGGATCGCTCTTGCTACCTGGACAGAAACGATCCACGAATGAACACGAAAACCGCCTGACTCGTTCGATTCTGGGTAATTCGATTCTGGCTCAGCGTTAAAACGTTGGCGGCGGTGGCGGAGGCGCATATGCAGGTCTTGGCCTCGAAGTTAGAAAACGCTTCGTGAGCAGAAAACTCCCGATTGCCGCGCCCAGGCCTAGAACGTATGTCAACAATCTGAGCGCTGGTGGGAAATCTCCCGAAACATCTCCTTCGGTGATGGCGGTTACGATTCCGTAAGTCACTGCAATCCCGAAGATCACTACAAATTCGGCTCCTAACCATGCTCCGATTCCGATCAAACTCCAGGCGAGCGCGCTGCGCTGTCGCTCGCGTGCAAGTTGACTCATCATTTTCGGAATTCGGTAGAAGATGAAATAAAGCTCTAACATGAGGACTCCTTTCAGCGCCGGGGGATTGAATCAGCAAGCGACTGCTGACGCCTACAAAAAGAATGCGTGAATGCTCAAGGTAGTAAGACGATTAGCGCAGCTGCGCTCCCTGCCGATTCGATGAGAACAAAACAGCGGGTCAGATAATATTCCGACCCGCTGCTGCGATGAAAGAGTTTTCTTGAAAAAACTATTCGCTCGGCACCGTTTGGTAGCTGAGGACTGGCTCGTTAGAGCCGCTCGTTTCCACGGCACCTGCATACTCGTTATTGTCGGCAATCTTCGCTTGCTGATTAACGTAGGTGAGCCAGTCGCCCGGTGCCTGGCGCTCGCCTTTTGTTATCTCGAAGTACACTTTTTGAATCCTGGAAGTTATTGGACCGCGTTCACCGCTTCCAACCGCAATGCGATCAACGGAACGAATCGGCGTAATCTCGGCAGCAGTACCTGAGAAGAAGAGTTCGTCGGCGACGTAGAGTGCTGCACGCTGAATCGTTCTCTCTTTCACTGTAATGCCCAGCTCCTGGCAGATTTGGATGACACTGTCGCGAGTGATACCGGGCAGAATCGAAGACGAAAGTGGCGGGGTCAGCACGACGTCACCGGTTACGAGGAATATATTCTCGCCCGAGCCCTCGGACACACAGCCACGGTCGTCGAGTGCAATACCTTCCGCGAAGCCATTAACTAGTGCTTCCATTTTAATGAGCTGCGAATTCATGTAGTTGGCGCCGCTCTTAGCCATCGCGGGCATCGAGTTTGGCGTCAATCGATTCCAGGTTGAGACACAAACATCGACACCGCGCTCAATCGCTTCATCACCAAGATATTTTCCCCAGTCCCAGGCTCCGATATAACAAGCGAGTGGATTCGGGAACGGGTTTACGCCAAACGCGGGATGCTCTTCATCAAGGCTGCGGAATAAGATCGGTCTTAAGTAGCACTGCTCCATTTCGCTCTGTCGGACCAGATCGACTGCGGCCGAGCCCAAGTCATCAAGCGTCCATGGATGGTCCATGCGATAGATCTTGGCAGAGTTCAAAAAGCGCTGCATATGCTCACGAAGTCGAAAGATGGCAGGACCTTGTTTCGTGGAGTAACACCTGATGCCCTCAAAAACGCTTGAGCCGTAATGCAGCACATGAGACATCACATGCACTCGTGCGTCATCCCATTTGATGAAGTTGCCGTTGTGCCACACGACGTCACAAATGCGTGGCGTTGCCACGTCTTTAGTCTTGCCGTCTTTTGGGAACATATCGAGAATTACTCCTTCAGAAGATACTCGGGAACGGAAGGGGCTCAGTCCTTATTCATACGTGTAAGCGGACACGGCACAATACCGTAGGTGCGCTTTTCTTTGCAAGACACCGCTTGCCGGGCCGATATCGCTTGCGTAACATCAAACATCGGTGTTCTACACTCTTAAGATTATTAAAGATCTGGTCCTTCCGACAAACCTCGAAAAGCCCCACAGAATTTGTGTTTTAATGGCGATTGGCTTTATTGGAATTTGCCTGAATGGATGTCATAGCCCAAGTATGAACGAAATCAATCGGAACCAGTCACAACCACCAGCAAGCGATCCTTCAGCAATCCACTTCCGGGCCATAGCGATTGATATGCACGCCGACACCGTTCAGCGTGTCCTCGATGAAAAAGTTGATCTGGAAGGGCGATTGAGCGATGGTCACTTCGACGCGGTTAGAGCGAGAGCGGGTGGACTCGATGCACAGTTCTTTTCGATTTGGGTTGAGCCACAGTTGTTTGGAGGAGGCGGTCCAGAGGCAGTCAAAAGAGCAGATGATCAGATTGCTGCAGTCAAGAACCTGGCTGAGCAGCACCCTGAAACCTGGCAGTTCGCAACTACCGCAGCCGATGTTCGACGCGCGGCCGCTGAAGGAAAGATAGCTGCGCTCCTTGGACTCGAGGGAGGTTATGCGATCGACGAGCGCCTTGAGAATGTCGAACGCTATTACAAGACGGGCGTTCGTTATATGTCGCCCGCCTGGAGCGTCAGTACAAGTTGGGCAGGCTCATCGGGAGATGATGTGGGTGCCGGTCGAGGGTTGAATGATTTTGGGAAGAGTGTCGTTCGTGAGATGAATCGACTAGGGATGATGGTTGATGTATCGCACGTATCTGACAAGACGTTCTGGGACATTATCAATACATCGACGAAGCCAGTGGTAGCTACGCATTCTGCCTGTCGAGCTATAACGGATGTTCCACGCAATCTGACGGATGCCATGATTCGCGCACTGGCCAAAACCGGTGGTGTAGTGAATGTAATCTTTTACCCTGAACACATTGAACCTGGCTGGAGTGAACAGAAGAAGAGGCTGGATGCAGAGATCGCTCCTCTCGTTCAGCGTGCTTCAGAAAACGAGCCCGGAGACGCGGTTCACAAGAAGCTCGCGCGCGATCGCGTACGTCAGGAACAGTACGCGTTGCATCTACCGAAGGTTACGGTTTCGCGAATCGTGGACCACATCGATCACGTTGTTAAGCTGGTCGGGATTAATTATGTTGGAATAGGTTCAGATTTCGATGGAGTGCAGGCAACAACCTCCGATCTTGCCAGTGTTGCGGATCTGCCAAATCTTACTAAAGAACTCTTGAGGCGAGGTTACTCGGAGAGTGATATCGACAAGATTCTGGGTGGCAATATGTTGAGGGTGATGGAAGCGCAGGAGAAGTAGGGTAGCTGTGCTTTGTAGTTTGTTCTTTGAGCTTTGTATTTGGTTCTTCGCTCGAGGTTGTTAATAGTCTATGGTAGTCAAACCAGTTACTGAAAAGCACAAAGAACAAAGGTCAAAGAACAAGGTACGCATTGGATTCCACGCCCCGATCAAGGGCGGTCTTCAGGAAGCGCTGATAGTTGCCAAAGACACAGGCTGCGACACAGTTCAATTGTTCTCACGGAACCCGCGCGGGTGGATGGCGAAACCCCTCGCAACCTCCGACGTTAAGTTGTTTCGGAAGACTCGCAAGCTCACTAAGATTTCTCCGGTATTGATCCACTGCAATTATCTGGTGAATTTGGCGGCTGCTGATGAGCAGCTACTTCTGAAGTCGCGTGAATCGTTTCGCGAAGAGATCGAACGGGCCCTGGTTTTAGGAGTTGACTATCTCGTAGTTCATCCTGGCAGCGCTCGCGGTGCATGTGAAGCAGATGGGATTGAATTGTGTGCCGCGAGTCTTCGACTCGCGACGAAGGGTCTCAGGCTGGCGCGATTACAGATTCTGCTTGAGAACACCGCCGGGCAGGGTGAATGCATAGGGCACCGCTTCGAACACTTGCGCGAGATCATGGATGCTTGTCCCAAATTGCCGCTCGGCGTTTGTTTTGACACCGCTCACGCATTCACAGCCGGCTACGACATCCGCGAGGAAGATGGTTTAGAGGCACTGCTTCAGAGAATCCAAAAGACAGTAGGTTTGAAAAAGGTGCGCGCGATTCACTTCAATGATTCTCGCGCGGTCTACAACTCGCGAGTTGATCGCCATTGGCACATTGGTGAGGGACATATTGGACTGGAAGCGTTGCGACGAGTTGCTCGGCATCCGAAGCTGAGGCACTGCGCGTTCATTCTTGAGACGCCGTACGATGATCCGCGAGCGGATATCAAGAATCTGGAGATGTTGAGAGGGTTTGTCAGTGGTCAGTAGTCAGTGGACTTGGGCCTTTGGTCTTAGGCCTTTGGTCTTAGGTCTTCGCTTTCGAAATGCTTTGTCTTTACGATTGACTCAAAGACCCAACACCCAAGACCAAGACCACTGACTACTGACAAACCCTTAGACAGATCCACGCTCTTCAGCTATTATCCACTCATTGGATAGCGATCATGTTTTCGAAACGACCGCCAACTAAACTCCTCCTATCGGTGCCGCTTCTGCGTCGCGCTTAGTTGCGTGCCCGCGCGGAGCGGCGGATTCCTACTTAAATTTCATTAACGATTTTGTAGCGGAGTTATTAGCTTCCGCTCAACCGTGTTAAGTGTAGATTGGTTGCGACTATGGACGAAAAATACTTTCCTGAACAGATAGAACGTAAATGGCAGCAGCACTGGAGCGACGTTAAGGCATTTGAAGTCAGGCCTAACGATTCGCGTCCGAAGTTTTACGCTCTCGAAATGCTGCCATACCCCTCCGGCTTCCTGCACATGGGTCACGTGCGCAATTACTCAATTGGCGACGCACTCGCCTGGTTCAAACGGTTGCAAGGATTCAACGTGATGCATCCGATTGGCTGGGATAGTTTCGGTCAGCCGGCGGAACAGGCGGCGATCAAACGGGGCGTGAATCCTCGCGACTGGACAGAAGAAAACATCGACCACATGCGTGGCCAGTTGCAGCGGCTTGGGATCAGCTACGACTGGAGTCGCGAGATCGCTGCGCATCGTCCGGACTATTACAAGTGGGACCAGTGGTTCTTCTTGAAGATGCTGGAGCGAGGTCTGGCTTATAAAAAGGTTTCGCAAGTTAACTGGTGTCCTAAAGAACAGACTGTGTTGTCGAACGAACAGTCGTCCGGAGGAGTCTGCTGGCGATGTGGTGCGAAGGTCGAGAAGCGCGATCTCGAGCAGTGGTTCTTAAAGATCACAGACTATGCGGAGCAACTGGTTGCGGACATCGATCAGATCGAAGCTGATTGGCCGGAGAAGGTGTTGAAGCGCCAACGCGATTGGGTCGGACGCAGCGAAGGAGCCTTTATCGATTTCGCGATTAAAAACAGCGACAAGAAGATCAGAGTGTTCACTACGCGCATCGACACGATCTTCGGAGCGACTGCCGTTGTCTTATCGGCAGAGCATCCATTGTTGGCCGAGTTGCTTCAGGACTCTGCTTTGAAGTCTGACATCGAAGCATTTGCTGCGAGGGTAAAGAATCAACGTGAGATATGTGGAGAAACAGACGAGGAGGAGAAAGAAGGCCTCAATACGGGAATACTCGCGATTAATCCATTCAGTGGCGAGTGCGTTCCGGTCTGGGTCGCCAATTACGTGTTGCTCGAATACGGGACCGGCGCAGTAATGAGTGTGCCTGCGCACGACGAACGTGATTTCGAGTTTGCGCAGAAGTATTCGCTGCCTGTCAGACAGGTGATCGCCCCTGTTACGCACAGTCAACCGAAAGCTGAACCAACTTCTGTGACCGGAACAGATCAATCGGCTGATATGAGGACGGCATTTACTGATTATGGCGTTTTGATCAATAGCGGCGAATGGGGTGGAAAACTGTCAGAAATTGCGATACCGGAAATGACCTCGTTTGCGGAAAGGAACGGTTTTGGCGAGGGCGCGATTACTTACCGCATCAGAGACTGGGGAGTTTCCAGACAGCGGTTCTGGGGTGCCCCTGTTCCTGTGATTTACTGCGGGAAGTGTGGGATGGTTCCCGTTCCTTATGAGCAGTTGCCGGTTGTCTTGCCACAGACAGCTGAGTTTACGGGCACTGGAGAATCTCCGCTGGCCGGAGTCCCAGAGTTTGTCAACACTGAATGTCCGAATTGTCATGGACCCGCACGACGGGACACAGACACGATGGACACGTTCGTCGATTCATCGTGGTACTTCTTCCGTTATTGCGATCCGCGAAATGATGATGCGGCATTCGATCCGGCGATCATTAAGAAGTGGACTCCTGTCGATCAATACATTGGCGGTGATTCACACGCCGTCATGCACTTGATCTACACGAGGTTCTGGACCAAGTTCATGCGTGATCTGGGTCTGGTCGATTTTGACGAGCCAGTGAAGAGGTTATTAACGCAAGGAATGGTAACCAACAAAGTTGAAGGCACTGAGGATTGGAAAGCAATGTCGAAGAGTCTGGGAAATGGAGTTGATCCCGACGAGATGATTGCGGCGTTTGGCGCTGATGCAACGAGGTTGTTCGTTTTGTTTGCGGCGCCGGTAGAAAACGAATTGCGCTGGTCGGAATCTGGAATCGAAGGCGCCGTGCGTTTTCTGCGGCGTGTCTACACGATGGTGTGGAAATGGCAAAACCGACTGTCAGCACCTAATGGCGATGTTAGCCTCGGTGAAATAGGTAGCGAAGGTCGGGCATTGCGACGGAAGACACATCAGACGATTGCCAAAGTCACGAGCGACTTTGAACAACTCTACTTGAACACGAGCGTGGCTGCATTGATGGAGTTGTTCAATCAGCTTTCAGACTTTGACGCGGATCCGGTAACAGCATCTCCAAACGACGTGTTTGTCGTTCGTGAGGCGTTGGAAGCACTGGTCGTGATGTTGGCCCCGATGGCTCCGCATGCAGCGGAAGAGATGTGGGAAGCCTTAAGCCATTCGGGAGGCTTGTTGAGTGGTGAACCGGCGTGGCCCATTGCTGACGCCGAGTTGGCACGTAGCGAGGAGTTGGAGATTCCGATTCAAGTTAACGGCAAGCTCCGTTCGCGGTTGATTACGTCGCCAGACATCTCTGAAGAGGAGTTAAAGGCTGCGGCTTTGGCCGACCCAAGGATCCGTTCGTTGATCGCCGGGCACGAGGTTGTAAAGGTTGTTGTAGTTCCTCGACGGCTGGTCAATGTTGTAATCAAGTAACCTTTGGAGTGCGACGGCCTGCCGTCGCTTTGTTACAATGCCCTTGGAACTCGCCGTAACAAAGCGACGGCAGGCCGTCGCACTCCAGGACTTCGCTGTTGCCTGTGTTTCTTCAAGCCGCTAAAATCAGCCAGCGGTAGTCTTTAACGAATTTTTGTGCCGCGGCCGGACCCTATATCTGTCCTTGAGCGAGATCACACGACGTACAGTTGATGCTTGTGGGTAAATCCAGCGAGCAGTATGTCCGAAGCGTGAAGACATACACTGTGCAACATCTCAAGCCCACACCGACCTGATGGCACGACCGGCCACAGTTTTACGAGCCACGGAATGAAAGAATGTCCCGTTTGTAAGCGGTGTTTCTCGGACGAGATCAATCACTGTCCGCAAGACGGTGACGCAACTGTCGCATCGCTTCTCGGTGACACCACTCTGGATGGTCGCTATCTTTTGGAAAGGCGACTGGGCCAGGGCGGCATGGGAGTAGTCTTTCAGGCTCGCCACATCTTCCTCAAAACTGCTCACGCCATAAAGATTATTTTGCCGGACCTTGTCGGTAATGATCCGATGCTTGCGACGAGGTTTCGTCAGGAAGCCTTGGCTGCCGCTGCGATCAGACATCAAAACATTATTGCCGTCACCGATTTTGGAATCGTTCGCGGAAACACCCCATTCCTGGTAATGGAGTTTGTTAAAGGACGATCGTTACAAGAGATCCTGACGGCAGAGGGTGCGATGGGCCCTGAACGTGCCTGGGAATTGATTGCACCTGTGGCTGCAGGTGTCGCCGCTGCGCATCGACAAAATATCATTCATCGCGATCTCAAGCCGCTGAACATCATGGTTCAGGACATCTTGCCGCCAAGCGAGGGAATGAAAATCCTCGATTTCGGTTTGGCAAAGATCAAGTCAGGGGATGTGTTGGGCTCATTTGTCCAGGCTCAGACGAGTGGCTTGATGGGCTCACCTTTCTATATGGCGCCGGAACAGTGGTCCGATGATGAGTTGGACGCGCGAGCCGACATCTACAGTCTTGGTGTAATTCTGTATCAAATGCTTGCCGGTGAAGTCCCGTTCAAGGGTTCTTCAATTCCATCGATCATGAAGAAGCATCTGACGCAACCACCACCGAGTCTGCACTCGAAGGGAGTGACGGTACCACCTGCGATCGAAGGCGTCGTGCGACACGCGCTGGAAAAGGAAGTGGGAGATCGAATCTCTTCAATCGAGGCGTTTCTAACAGAGTTGAGAAATGCATTGAGCGCGTCGCCAGTTGTTGTGATGACCGGAAGACCTACTGGTTCGCTCGATCCAAACAGGACAATGGTTTCGGAAGTATCTTTGCCTCCGACGACACAACCCCCGAATTTGTCTTCGACTGCTGTTCATACGCCAGCGACGAGTGAAACCCAATTTTCGTCATCATTGGATCCTTCGGGAACGGTAAGCAGTCCTGTCGTCGAAGAAGAAGCTGATTGGGTTGCCGCGGCTCGTCATGAACAGGAAGAGCAAAAAGCACGCGAACAGTCTGAACGATTAGCCCATGAACGAGAAGAGCAGCTTGCTCGTGAACGAGAAGAGCGACTCGCACGTGAAAAAGAAGAGCAAGTCGCGCGTGAACGAGACGAACAGCTTGCTCGTGAACGCGAACAACAGCTCGCCCGAGAAGCCGAAGCCCGATTAAGAGCTGAACAGGAGGCCGAGCAACGCAGACAGGCAGAAGAAGAAAGGATTCGCCGAGAACAAGAAGAACGAACAGCAAAGGAACGGGAGCAGCAAGAGAAACTCGAACGAATGGCTCAGCAAGCTAAAGAGTTGGAGGACCGCCTTGAACGCCTCTCCGTAAGTATTCCACCGCCTGGAGCTGAGTCCACCGCCACGAGTCTACCAGGTCAATCGAGTTTGCCCGGACAAACCAGTTACCCCGGCCATACCAGTTACCCTGGCCCATCAGTTCCAAGTAACTTCCCTGGTTACGCAACGAATCAATCACCGACAGTCGTCACCGAGGTTGTGCCTCGCAAGAGTAACACTGCTGTTCTCTTGTCCGTGGCGGCGCTCGTCATATTCGGGTTAGCTGGCGTTGGAACTGCGGCGTACTTCATTTTCCGACCTAAGAACGATCCACCAGTCATCATCAACAACCCTCCAAAGGAAGTGCCAGGCTCAACGCGCCCGGATTTGGTGCGGATTGATGGTGCAACTTTTCAGATGGGTCGCACTGGTGGGGCTCCTCAAGAACGACCAGCGCACACCGTTCGCGTGGAGACGTTCTTCATGGATAAGACCGAAGTGACGAACACTGAGTATGCTGCGTTCGTTCGCGAAACAAACCATCCGGCTCCGAGTTATTGGTCTGGAAATAGGCCGCCGCTCGGGCAGGAAAAGTGGCCTGTGGTTAACGTGTCGCAGGACGATGCGATTCAATTTGCCACATGGCGTTCCAAGCGGGACGGCGTCGCCTACAGATTGCCAACAGAAGAAGAGTGGGAGTTTGCCGCGCGAAACGGGACTCAAGATGACCTCTTCCCGTGGGGGAAGGATTGGCAATTAAGTAATGCCATCGTGAAAGAAGCGACACCCGCAGCCGTTGGATCACGACCTTCTGGTGCGAACAAGTGGGGGGTCGTTGACCTGATCGGAAATGTTTGGGAATGGACTTCGTCGAAGGTGTCCGCATATCCGGGCAATCCCGCTGTTATCCCGGGTGAAACGCGGGACCTGGTAACTATTCGTGGAGCCTGTTACGTAAGTGATCCGGCGAACGTTGATAAGCCAATCTCTTCAGCCATGCGCGAGTTTATTCCGGCCAACACAAAGAACCCGTTACTGGGATTTCGTCTGGTGCGAAGTGGATCCTAGTGTTGCTTACTCCAAAACCTCGCGGATTGGATTAGCTCCTCCAGCAAAAGCTGCTACAATCCCCAGAGCCTTAGTGAAAATAAGCATTCTAAAACGGTCAGTGTTGACTTCAAGTCCGACGTTTAGTCCAATAATTCGCAATCCAGCAATAAACACTGTAGGAGACAAGGAGATGAAAGCACTAGGAATACTGCGTGCGGTTTTGCTCTCAGGCGCCGTTTGTTTTGGACTCTGTTTGAGCGGCAGCAAAGCGGTTGCCCAGGATGTTGGTGCGGACGTCGGCGGAGGCGCAGGTATTTTCAGAGCGAAGAACCCGGAGGCGAAAAAGAAATCGAACAAGCCCGGCCCGGTCAGCAACACCACTAAACCTTCCAACCGGACAACAGGTAAAACAAAAGTCTCGGCTAGTGTTGCCGAGCGTGTTGAAGACTTGCTCGACAGCGGCAATGGATTTCGTGACACTCGCAAATTTACTGAAGCAGAAGATGCATATCAGGGTGTTTTGAAAATCAAACCCAGGGATTGGCGTGCAGCCTACGGTCTTGGAAATGTTTACTCCGATCAAGGGCGTTGGGACGACGCAGAAACAGCTTATCGGAATGCGATTCAGTGGGCTCCGACTGAGGTTGATCCCTACGTTGCAGCAAGTGTCGTGTTGGTTCAGGCGCGAGTTGGTGGCGATAACGCCAAGCGCTTTACCGACGCCGAGGGCTTTGCGCGGCGCGCCGTTCAGCTGGATCCAAAAATGGCGGTGGCCTGGGATCGACTTGGCGTTGCATTGCAAGCGCGTGGGATCTTCAATAGCGAAACAGAGCATTCCTATCGACGCGCTATCGAACTTGATCCCGAGTTCGCTGTTGCGTATGCGCACCTGGCCAGGACATTGAATCGCTTAAACAGACCGAGTGAGGCGGCGCCGCTGTATGAAAAAGCAAGTGAGTTGGCAAAAGACCCGGCGACGCTGAATTTGATCGCCGAGTCGTTGCAAGGTGAACAGTTGTGGCCCCAGTCCGAACCTGTTTTGAAGCGAGCACTCGAATTGGATCCGCGTAATCCAACGTCACTTGTTCTGATGGGCAAGCTTCTGATTGTTTACCGGCGTTATAGTGAAGCCGAACCTTATTTGAAGACAGCGACCGAAGTCAGTTCGAGAGCCTTTCAACCCTTCAACCTTTTAGGTCGAACTTATCTCGCATTGGATCGATTGCCTGAGGCTGAAACGATCTATGAGCGGGCATCGACGATGGCTGTTCTTGGTGAGAAGAAACAGTTAGCGGGCTTGTTCGGCTTTGAAGGTGTCGGTGATGGCTACATGAAGGCGAAACAGAAAACTAACGCCGCGCGTGCCTATCAGCGAGCCCTCGATCTGGATCCCGGCAATAAGGGACTCGAGCAAAAACTTGCAAGCGCCAGGCAGAACTAATCCATTGCCAGGTATCGTATTGAATTTTCCAAGAGGTCGTCAGAATGAAGAGTTGCCCGAAATGTAATCGTACCTTCCCGGATGAAGGACAAAAGTTCTGCACGTTCGACGGCGGGTTGTTGATTGCTCCTCCGCCAGCATTTGATCCGAACGCGACGATGAAAGCGACATCGGCAGAGTTGGCTGCTTTGTCGGAAAAAGCGACCAGTCGGGATCTACCTGATCCGAACGCCACAATTGCTGAGTCGTCATTTGCGTCGACTGTCGCCCTTCCGAGAAATACTGCACCGACAGGACCACCACCGAACACTGGCGGCTTCGGTAAATCCGCGCCCGCGACGCCTCAGCCACCTCCGCCACCACCGCCTTCGTACTCACAAGAGCAAACGATTGCCTTGCCGAGTCCTGGAGCAGCTCCGCCACCTCCGCCACCAACAGCGCCAACACCATCCGCACCGTTGCCCGCAGCGGCACCCGCCGCTCCTGCGCCTGTTGCAGCGGCTCCGAAGAAGAAGTCAAAGTTACCCTGGATAATTGTCGGTGTTCTCTTGGTTCTGTTGCTGGGAGGCGGTGCGCTCGCCGCGGCCTTCTTCCTCGTAGTCAAGCCTCGTTTGGCGGGCATGCAAGCTCAGCATCAAGTAAATGACAATCGGACCGTGGTTGAAACAAACGTTAATACGAGCGCAAATACCCAACCAACACCAGTAGAGACATCGACGCCCAAGGCAGACAATTACGTTCCACCCCTCGGCACGGCGCTGTTTGAGAATTCGAGCGAACGGCTCGATGGAAAGCTTGCGGAGCATTACTTCGATTTCAATTTTTATTACCCTGAGTCGTGGCAGAAGGATCCAAAGGCGGGCGCTTCAGGAGCAAGTAGCTTCGTGAAAGTTGAACGACGATTGCCACCCGACTTCACCCAGGAAAATTTTACTGTTGGTTGGTATACGAGTGCCGGCACGTACGATGCTGATCTGCCAAACTACCCACGGCGTGTTCAGGAGTTCAGTGACTCTCTCTCGAAGAATATTCCGGAGTACAGAAAAGTCTCAGAGGGTCCGACGCAGGTGAACTCGATGAAAGCTTATGAATTTAGATGGGTGGGATTTTCCAAGGGCACTGAACAAGGCGACTTGAAACTCTGGGGACGCGTTATCTTTCTACCAACCGGCAAAGACGGGGACACGACAGGCGCAACCCTCACCATGCTTTCGACATCCCTTGCACCAGAATTAACGTCGGTTGACGACTTGGGCGTGAAGGGTGAAGCGCCGGTGATTCTCGAATCTTTCAGGTTTGGCAAGAAGAAATAGCAATCAGGATCTACGGATAATAGGGACACACGGAAGCTGCAATGAAACACCTTTGGACCACACGACGAATCATCTTCACTGTAATTGTTCTAACGCTTGTCGCCGTCTTTGTAGGTTCAAGTTGTAATTCAACCGACACGATACCAAGTACAACTGCACCAGCCCCCGAGGGGGCGCGAAGTTCGGGCGGAAATGTTTTAAGCAATCTGCCGCCCAATGTAATGGACGCGGAGTTGAGAGCAGCCAGTGGATCACCTATTCGATTGTCCGACTATTCGGGAAAAGTTCTACTCGTGAACCTGTGGGCAACATGGTGCGGACCATGCCGGCTGGAGACTCCCGAACTCGTGAAACTGCACAAGGAGTTTCAGCCGCGCGGCGTTGAAATGGTTGGGTTGTCGACGGAAAACCCCGATCTCTCAGCCCAAAGAGTTATGGAGTTCGTGAAAGCCTACAATGTGGACTATCACGTCGGTTGGGCCACGCCCGAAGTCGCACTGACACTGATGCAGGGGAGGGAATCGATTCCCCAAAGCTTTATCATTACTCGCGAAGGACGAATCCTTAAGCGGTTCATCGGATTCAGTCCTTCAAGCACCCCACCGCAACTCCGCCAGGCTCTGGAAGACGCGTTAGCCGCTAAGGGCTAAGAAGTTTTCTTTGCCTTTGATAATTCGCGTTCGGCTTCCCCCTCTAGCCGTTCGCCATCCCTGGCTAGCTCCTCGTTCTGCAGGCCGTCAGCCACCTTCTTCTTTGCAGCACCTTCCAGACGCTTCATTTTTGCTTCAACACGTTCTTCTACCTGATCAATTGGGGCCGGTTCGTTTAGTTCGTCCTGTGTCTTAACTCTGTTTTTATCGATGTGCATGAATTAGTGTTCTCCCAATAGTCTGTTTTAAACCTAGCAGCCAATTCGTTTCAGAAATGGTGGGATTTGATGACAATTTGGCGCTTTCGCGTCTGCTGTCGTACAGACTCGAAAGCCTCATTCACCTAATAATCTGGCTCGTTGGTGCCTTCAGTTGTTTCGTCCTTAGGATTAAGGCAATTCGTCCTGTTGGAACTGCGGGCGCCAACACCAACTTTAGTTCGTTAACGTACAGACTAAACTTCACACTGTCATAAAATCCGAATCAGCCAAGGACGCAAGCTCGGTCTTGTATGGTTGGCCCTTAATGACGGATGATCGGCAAAACATCCTTCAGCAAAGCCGAGCTTGCGCTTTTTTCTAATCACTCTCATCCGCGCATTCCCTGTTGATTGTTAGCTCGACAGATTCCACTGCTGAGTCGTACACTCAGTTCGATGAGATCTACTGCCTCAGTGAAAATCCTCCGCACGTTCCTAGCGGTAAGCGTTTCATTATGGATGGCTGGGGTTGCGTGTGTTTGGGGCTGCGACAACAAAGTGCACGCCGCTGTGGAGGAAGCAAACACACAGACAGTAGTCTCAGGTCCCGCTTGTCATCGTCCGAGTCACGACTGCTGTGCCAAAAAGAAGGAACAGGCGTCGGTCACTGAGAAGTCGTCGCAAGAGAAGCCTTCCGTATTGAATGTTCTGGCGGATGGCGCAATGCGCGAGTGTCCGCTTGCGGTTAATGCCAATGCAGTTACTGCTTCGAAAGCAACCGACCATTCACAACACGATGCGCGGACGATTTCAACTGAAGTTCCTGGTTTACAGAAAATCAGTGAGTTGTCAGACTGGGCACGACCTCCAATTCGGTTTTTGAATCGCGGTCCAACCTACCTTCGCTGCCGTGTTTTCCTAATTTAAAGAACGGTTTCTGGGAGACCGATCACCGCGATCAGTCTTTGGGGTGTTGGTGTATTCAATCAGCACCTTCACGTTCTTTCGAAAAGGAAACCAGAAATGAAACCCAATAAAAGTATCCTTCTAGTTCTGTTAGTGGGACTCTTGCTTGCGCTCTTCGCGGTGGCTATGGCTCAGAATACGAGTCAGAGCCAGACCAAGAGTGAAGCGTCCTGTTGTTCGATGGACCCGTGTTGCTGCAATAGCGATTCGTGTCCGATGAAAGATGGCGCTACGGCGTCCGATGCCAAAGATGGCTGTTGCTGCTGCAGTGGTGATTCATGTGACATGAAGGCTCATGACAAAATGAAGAATCATGCGGAAGGCACTGGCTGTTGCTGTTGTAGTGGTGATTCATGTGACATGAAGGATCATGAAAACATGAAGAATCACGCATCTGGCAAAGAATGCTGTTGCGACGAGAAACACAAAGACTCGAAGGCTAAACAAAAGGCTGCGTAAGTAGTCTAATAATCGGGTGTCGCTGCGCATCCGTTTTTGCGCAGCGGCGCCCGGTGTTTTATTGGGGACGTCATGATCACAAGGTGGATTCCTGTACACGCAGCACTGTTCCTAATTATCGTTAACATTAACGGTACCGCGCAGCACGAAGGGCACAAAATGCCCCCTGCACCTCCAGCGCAGCCTGCTGCAACGCCGAGCCCATCGCCTTCAGCGAGTCCAAAAGCCGAGCCAATGCCAGGTATGTCAGGGTCTACTCAGCCTACAAATGTGATGGGATCGATGCCTGAGTCCACAACGGACCTCGTCGTAATGAAGAACGATGAAATGTTTATTCGCGTGGGCACCAGTAAAGACAATCTGATGCCGATGTCAGGGATGGGCTCAGGCACTTCATGGCAACCTGCTTCGACGCAAATGAACATGCTCCACAAACAGTCTGGAGACTGGTTGTTGATGTTCCATTACAACTTCGTAGGTGGAGTTAACTCGCAGGGCGGTTCCAGAGGTACCACGAAATTCGAATCGGCCAACTGGTTTATGCCCGAGGCGTTTCGGCGCGTTGGTAGCGGAACGTTGCAACTGCGGGGAATGTTTAGTCTGGAACCATTTACCTTCCCGCCAGGTGGTTCGCCATTGCTCTTTCAAACAGGTGAGACCTATAAGGGTCAGCCATTGATCGACCGACAGCACCCACACGATCTATTTATGGAACTCTCCGCGACATACACCGTGCCGGTGGGTGAACACGCCACTTGGTTTGTTTACGGAGGGTATCCGGGAGAGCCCGCGCTCGGCCCAACTGCTTTCATGCATCGAGCGTCTGCGCTCGAGAACACATCTGCGCCGCTCGGTCACCACTTGCAGGACTCAACTCACATCAGTTTTGGAGTTGTTACCACTGGATTTACATTTCGCCGGCTAAAACTCGAAGGCTCCGTGTTCAATGGCCGAGAACCAGACGAGAATCGTTATAACTTCGAAGCTCATCCCTGGAATTCGAGAGCGCTGCGTTTGTCGGTTGCGCCGTCGAATAACTGGTCGCTTCAGGTGAGTCATGGATTACTGAAAGACCCGGAGGCGCTGGAGCCAGGTGATGTTCGCCGAACTACAGCCTCGGTAAGTTACAGCAGAAAGTTCCAGCGTGGGTTTTGGGCTTCAAGTTTGATCTGGGGACGAAATCACGAGAGTCACCACGGTGAGGTGTTCAACTTGAACAGCTACCTTGCCGAGTCGACATTGAACTTTGCAGACAAGAATTATATTTACGGTCGCGTTGAGTTGGTTGATAAGAATCAACTTCTTCGCGCCTCAGACAGACTGCGCCTAGGAATAATGGATGATCAGCCGGTGTTTCGGATTGGGGCTTTTACATTCGGGGCCGCACGAGAGCTGTGGACTAATGATGAGGCTTCTTTTGCGATCGGCAGTGATGTGACTTTTTACTCGAAGCCATCTTTGCTTGATTCAATCTACGGGAGTAATCCAGTTTCGTGGAAAGCATTCTTCAGAATCAGGCCAGGAAAGATGGACATGCATGGCGGGCATTAATGAGTCATTGTTAGTGTTAATTCGTGTTAATTCGTGGATCGTCTGTTAGGTCGCCGAGAAGAGCGATCCACGAATTCACACGAATAAAACTCCTCGTCACGGAGCTGCAAGCCACGACAAACTAAAGTTCGTCGGACATTCGGTAGTTCTAATTCGTGGTTATTTTCACTTGGGAGCGGTGAGATTCACTGGAAAATGAGAATCGTCAAATGACCAATCACAAATGATCAGTTATATTGTCGGAGCACCCGAACAATTAATTTGAACGCGGAGGTATGAAATGCGGAAGTATGTACTGATTGCGTTTCTTGCTGCGGTAGCCGGCATCGTGACCTGGGCCTTGAAACCGGTGAATGCGTTGACTGAAATGCCCGCGGTTGGATCTGCGGCGCCCACATTCAAGCTCACAACCAACGAAGGAAAAGAAGCCAGTTTGAGTGATTTCAAAGGGAAGTGGGTTGTTCTGTATTTTTATCCTAAGGACTTCACCAGTGGTTGCACTCTCGAAGCGCACAATTTTCAGCGCGATCTAGAGAAGTACACCGCATTGAACACGGTGATCCTGGGAGTTAGTGTCGACACGGCAGACTCGCACAAGGAGTTCTGCGCGAAGGAAGGTCTGAATTTTAAACTGCTCTCTGACACTGATGCGAAAGTATCTACAGTGTACGGTTCAGTGATGGAGTACGACGGTTCTAAGCTATCAGCAAGAAACACGTTCATCATCGATCCGAAGGGAAACATCGCGAAGGTATATGAAAAGGTTAAGCCGAGTGGGCACAGCGAAGAAGTGCTGGCCGCACTCGCTGAACTTCAAAAGCAGTAGTCATACCCAAATTTGTAGGGGCGGCCCTCCGTGGCCGCCCCTTTCCAAACAAAGCGCAGGGCGGCCACGGAGGGCCGCCCCTACAAATTAGCGCACTACCTCCGCCGCAAATTTAAGTTGCAGTCATTTCTTACGCACGTCAGTTACCAGCAGCCCGCCAACTCCATTTTCAACGGTGAACTCAATTCGATCCCCACCGTGAATCCCATCAAGCAAAGATTTATCCTTGAGGCGAAACTGCATCTGCATCGCCGGCATCAAGCCCTTTATGTCGTCGTGATCGATTTCGATCATTGGAACTTTAGGATCTAGCGCTGTAACTGTTCCCACTCCAACATAACTATTGGTTTTGACAGCCGCCTCCGGACCCGGTGACTGAGAGCACCCGCCCAAGACAAATGCTGCGGATAGGAATAACCCGGCTAGAAGGATCCTCATCACAGTCAAAACGAAAATCTTAAGCCAAACTGAAACTGTCGCGGATCAAACGCGGCCGTCGCTTGTCCAAACGTTGGCAGCGGATTAACACCGGTCCCAAAAGTATTGTTTGGTACGCCCAAGTTAGAACGGTTCAAAACGTTGAAGCCCTCGGCCGTGAGTTGAAGCTCAGTGTGCTCTGCTAATTTGAACCCCCGAGCCAGGCGTAAGTCTAATGAGGCGAAGTCAAAACCGCGCCCAGTGTTGCGACCGACACCGACGGGCCGATCGTTATTGTTCGTATCGAAATTTCGATCGCTGCCAAGGAGTATGTTGAAAGGTAAACGAGAAGCATAGGTGAAGATGGAGCTGAATTGAGTTCCCGCCATTAGCCTGCCGAATCGTTTCGGCGCTTCAATTGTTCCGCTCAAAACAAATCGGTGCCGCTGATCATTGTCTGACAAACCTCGGTCATCGCGAATATTGAAATTGTTTTGAACTGACGAGAAGAAAAAGTTCCCAGCATCGTCAATAGTTTTCGACAACGTGTACGACACCCGAAAACTTGTCCGGTTTTTTAGGCGCTGATTGAAAGAAATGACGAGTCCGTCGTAGTAGGAGTCTCCCGAAGATTCGAATCGAGAGATGTTCCCCCACGCGGGATCAGGTCTGCCCAGGTTTGGAATGCCTGCGGAACTCGGAACAGTTGGCACATTGACGTTTCGTGATAAAACGAGATGCAGGCCACGAAGATGAACGTAGCCGACACCGAGTGTTGAATCCCCGGGAAGTTGACGTTCAATTTGCAGACTGGCTTGTTCGCTATAACTCGGCTCGATGTTTGGATCGATGCGCGTGATGTTTGGTTTGGTGAGTAATACGCTCGGTTGACTCACGAGGACATTCGGAAACGTCGGAGCGCCTGCTTGGGTGGGTGAGAACTGCACCACTATATACTTCGAACCGTCACGTTGGAGGGCATTCGATGTGGCTCGCAGGGGAATACGATCGTAGTAGAGTCCGAAACTCGCACGAATGACGGTCTTGCGATCGCCCGGTGCATAAGCCAGCCCTAGTCT
>Ga0114129_10002468_pt1 | contig 25692 bp, 22 predicted proteins | sample RhiMetdeltSRZDD1_FD_80071 | JGI IMG/M metagenome (GOLD analysis project Ga0114129, IMG submission 80071) | Populus rhizosphere microbial communities from Tennessee, USA - Rhizosphere MetaG P. deltoides SRZDD1 (version 2) (version 2) | ecosystem: Host-associated > Plants > Roots > Rhizosphere >...
CGGCGAGCCTCTCGCAGCACCTCCGGGCCGACGCCGTCACCCGGCAGCCACGCTATGAGAGCTTTCATGAATGGAAATTAAGTCCTGATCTTCAACTCGTTTTTTTCGGTCAGCAAGCTCGAGAAACTTTACATACGCCGTCTCCACCTGATCGCGTGTAAGGGTATAGCCGAGCTCCCGGTAACGGGCTTCGAGGGCATGCCGCCCCGAATGCTTGCCAAGAACAATCATGCTCCGCGGAACACCGACACGCTCGGGCAACATGATTTCATATGTAACGGAGTTCTTCAGCATGCCGTCTTGATGAATTCCTGCCTCGTGAGCGAAGGCGTTTTCACCAACGATTGCCTTGTTCACCTGCACCGCTTTTCCCGTGAGCTGGCAGAGCATCTGACTTGTGCGGTACAGCTCTTCGGTCTTCACGCCAGTGGTCACGTTGTAATAGCGCTTACGCGTATCCAGCGCCATGACGATTTCTTCAAGCGCCGCGTTGCCGGCTCGCTCACCGATTCCGTTTATCGCACACTCAACTTGGCGTGCGCCATTCTCAATTGCCGCGAGGCTATTCGCCACCGCTAATCCAAGATCATCATGACAATGCGTGCTGATCGTGATTCTTTCGGCGTTTTTCAGCCGCTCTCGCAATGTGCGAATGAGTTGTCCGTACTCAGCGGGAGTCTGATAGCCCACAGTATCAGGAACATTTACAATAGTGGCACCCGCATCGATGACTGCATCGAAAACCGTGCAGAGATAATTGATTTCTGTACGGCCGGCATCCTCGGCCGAGAACTCAACCTCATCGCAAAGTCTTCGAGCACGCTCGACCGCCTGGACGGCCATGTCGAGGGCTTCGCCGCGAGTCTTGTTGAACTTGTATTTCAGATGGATGTCGCTCGTCGCCAGGAAGGTGTGGATGCGGGGGCGAGCGGCGCCTTCAAGCGCTAGCCAGCAGCGGTCGATATCCGCCGGCACTGCACGAGCAAGACCGGCAACGGTTGCGCTCCGAATCTCCGCCGAGATTTTCTTGACCGCTTCGAAATCTCCCTCAGACGCGATCGGAAAACCGGCTTCAATAATATCCACTTGCAGCCGCTCGAGCTGCCGCGCCAACTTTAGCTTCTCTTCGACATTCATGCTGAAACCCGGAGACTGTTCTCCATCTCTCAATGTTGTGTCGAAAATCGCGATTCGATCCATTTCTAATCTCCTTCGTCTAGTGAGCGGTAGCTGTTGCGGCGTGGTATTCCGCCCACGCCTTGCCTAGGATTCCTTGCAAAAAGATGTGCTGGAAACTACTTACAATTTCTTCCCGGGATTTTGAGCCGGAGGCGTTGTACCACTGATATGTCCAGTTAAGCATTCCCAGCAATGCAAACGCGGCGAGCTTCGGATCCACATTTTCAATATCGTATTTCTTCAAAACTTCCGCTATCAGCTTCGTGGCCGTCCGTACATATTCTTTCTTGCGACGATTGATCCTGTTTCTGTCCGCGGTCGACAGCGTTTTGCACTCATGCAGAAGACCCGTAACTTCCAAATTACGTTCTTCCAACACTAATCTCAGATGCAAATCGATCATTGTCGAGAGCCTCTGCAAGGGATCAGAGATCTTTTCAAGAGGCTTGATAACGTACGACTCGGTGAGATCGAGACCAGAATCGAGAATCGTGTAGAGCAAACTCTCCTTGCTCGACACGTGGTGGTACAGCCCGGCCTTCGTGAGGCCCGCAGCTGTCGCGACATCGCTCATCGACGTGTTGTCATAGCCCTTGCGGTGAAATACTTCTGCCGCAACTTCGAACACTCGATTGCGAGCGAACCCATTGCCCTCGCTCTTTTTGCTCCGTTTTGGATTCATTGAAGCGACCTACCGACCGATCGGTAGGTTAATCGAACGAGAGCCCCTGCGTCAAGGGCTAGTATTGAGATGCCTCGGGATGGAGACTCAAAGCGCTTCGTACCAGGATGCTCGACCGCGTCCCAGCAGTTTCATTCGGCCTGCCGCGCACAACTGACGCAAATGAAGCTTAAGCGTGTTGCGGTTAGCCCGGGTGAGTCTGTGCGCTTCGGTGAGGCTTAAGCGGCCATGCTGTCTCGCGAGCTTTAACAATTCCTCGTCAAGTTGCGAAAGGGAGCTCATTAGCTTCTCGCGCTCGATTTTTTTTGCCAGAGCATTCTTCTGGTGAACCAGGCAGAGAAGGAAGAAACGCAGCCATTCGATGAGCTGGGACTCGTCTTTATCAAGTGTTAGTTGAGCTCGCCGGAGCGAGCGGTAGTACTGTTCCCTGTTTTCTTCGATGATTCTCTCCAACGAGCTATAGGGGACGTACGTGTATCCGGCCCGTAGCAGCAGGAGATTGGTCAAGACACGCGCCAGCCGCCCATTGCCATCCTGGAAGGGATGGATTGCAAGAAACCGCACGATGAACACAGCCAGCACGAGTAAAGGATGGTGTTCGTTTTTTGTAATCTCCTGGCCCGTCCATTGGACTAACTCTCCCATCAAGCGCGGCGTATCGAATGGACTCGCCGTTTCGAAAATCACGCCGATACTTTTGCCACGTTCATCGAATGCCTCTACGTTGTTCGAAACCGTTTTGTAATGGCCGCGGTGACGTTCATCTCTATCGGAATACTTGAGCAGAACTCCGTGAAGTTGCTTCAGATGATTTTCGGTAAACGGGATAACCGACCACGAATCAAATACGAGCTTAGTCGCATCGGCGTAGCCGCCAACCTCCTGTTCGTCGCGTGAATCAAAAAACTCCGCCTGAAGCCCCGACAACAAGCGATCCACTTCGCTGTCGGAGAGTTGGGCTCCCTCGATTCGAGTTGACGCTCCTGTCGACTCAACGGTCGCCACTCGACGCAATGCTGCTAAACGATCGGGCGCCAGGTTTCCCAGCGCCTTCCAACTCCCTTTGAACTCGTCGATCTCTGCAACCAGGCGCAGCAACTCGGCTGTAAGCGAAACATTTTTAAGCGGATCGAACGCCATACCCGCGAATATACCCGTAAATACCCAAAACCTCAATCGGGTATCTGCGGGTATATCTTCGGGTAATTGAATAAATCGGGTGCAATTTTTCGTGGCGTGGGCCGTATTTAGCAATCAAGACGAAAAGAGCATGCATACTCCGGTGGAAACGCGGTCGCCATTCGAAGAGGACTTTGCAGATCTCTACAAAGCGCACTATCGGCGCGTCTTCAGTTTGTGTCGCTACTTACTGAATTCGTTCGACGCGGCAGAGGATGCCACACATGAAGTGTTCCTTAGAGCGCAGCGCAAACTGGCCACGTACGATCCCTCCCTGCCCTTCTCCAAGTGGCTGTGCGGCATCGCGACGAACCACTGCATCGACCTGCTGAGACGTCGGGGCACCGAGAAGCGGATTTTTGACCTCGGAAACGATAAGGCAGAACCACCATCACTCACGCTGACACCGCTCGGCGAAATGATGGCAGCCGAGCGCGGCCATGACGTGAGGAATGCGTTGAGCCAGCTGCCGGAAAAATATCGAGTACCGCTCGTGTTGGCCTATTACAACGAGATGAGCTATGACCATATCGCCGAAGCATTGGGGCTCGGGCGCAATCACGTTGCGACACTGATTTTCCGAGGCAAACAACAACTCCGGAAAAAGCTGCTGATGCCAAACAAGGAGAGGTGAAGGTGCCCTGTTTAACCGAATTCAAATATGCCGTCTATGCCGATGGCGAGTTACCGGAGGATGAGACCCGGCTGGTTACGGACCATCTGACAGAGTGTATGACGTGCAGCCGGCTAGTCGAATCGCTGCAAATCGAACGCCAGATGTTACTGGACTGCCTTCAGAACACACACCTCATCGAATTCGAACTGGAAGACGAAACCCTCACCGCTCCCCAAGCCGCAAACCTGACGATCACGAAATTTGCAGCCTTCGTACTGGCAATGGCCGTTTTATTGCGCCCGGTATTAACGATGGTTGGAGAACTGGAGTTCCCTCGCACTGTGGACTGGCTGAATCCTCTCAGCAGTTCCTTTCGAATGGACCTGCTTGCGGCAACTTTGATTTACGTCCTCCCTGCCCTAACCGACTCGTTCTACTCTCTTCTGAACAATGCAACTTGGATAGCTTTCAGCGCGGCCGTCATTCTTGCGGTTGTGCTGTGTTACCGAAAATCGGTTTGGACCAACGCCGGCTTAAGTCTCTTAGCCTTACTTACAGTCTTCTCATCCTCGACTTATGCGCTCGACACGCGTGCCGGAGATAAACCGGTCACTGTGCCGGCAGGAGAAACCATCGATGACACGCTGATTGTAGCCGGTGATTCGGTGATCGTCGATGGAACCGTTGCCGGGGATTTAATCGCTTTCGTCCGCCAGGTCCGGATCCGAGGAACCGTCAAAGGCAACGTGATCTCTTTCGCCCGCAGAGTGGATCTCGAAGGAACGGTAGAAGGCAGTGTCATTGGATTCGCGCAGTCGCTCGAGAATCGTGGGAAAGTCGCACATAACCTTTACGGATTTGCACAAACTCTCGACGTCGCGCAAAGCGGGGACATCGCGGAGAACGCTACAATTTTTGCCGCCGAAACTGACATCGCCGGCGCGATCGCGAAGGATGTGGTGGCGTTTACGAGTTCGGTTAATGTTTTGTCGTCAGCGCGCATCGGCGGGAACTTCACTGCTCGAGCCGGGCAAGCCGACAAAGTTCGTATCGATTCGAAAGAAAGCATCGCAGGTAGAACGACTATTCGGACTCCCATGCCGCAGCCCAGCAAATATTCAACCGCTTCCTTTTATGTGTGGCAGACGATATGGCTCGCGGCAGCGTTCGTTACGGGGCTAGTGCTGTTCTGGCTGTTCCCGTCGTTGTCACAGGCAAATCTTGCCAACAGTAGAGACTTACTTCTGTCGGCGGGGGTAGGGTTCCTGTCACTGATTGCACCACCTATCGCAGGAATCGTGGCGGCAATAACGCTGGTTGGTTTACCGCTCGGACTTCTTACGCTGACATTGTGGATAGTAGCAAGCTATCTCGCAAAAATTGTGATAGCTGCGTTCGTAGGACGATCATTGCTGGCATCTGCCGGCGACCGGACACCTGCATTAGCACCGATTCTGCTTGTCGGCCTGGTGCCAATCTTTGTCGCGATCAACCTGCCTTACGTAGGCGGCTTGATTAATTTTCTACTCGTCGTGCTTGGTCTCGGAACACTTGTGACCAACAGCTACCGCGGTTCACGATGGGGACAGACCGCCGCTCAAGCGGCCTGACGCTCGACGCTCAATAGTTCTTCTGCCGCCCGATATCCTGTCGCAATTGCTCCATGCATCGTTCCGGACGCTCCATCACTATTCGTCGCTTCCCCGGCGAAGAACAAAGTGTTTTCTACCGGCTGTGCCAGAGTCATTGGGGCGGCCATCGCATTCACAGGAACATAGCTATAGGCACCGAGTGCATATGGATCGGATTGCCAATCGGCAACAAATGACGCCACGATTCGGCGCTGGATGCTGCGACGGTTCAATTTGAGAGCATTGGCCAGAGATTCTATTGCCGCGCCCAGAATAGAATTCTGTCCTCTTCGTAAAAGAGGTTCAGCAGCCGGACCTGCGGCCCAACCGATAAGGATCGGGCTCTTGAATGGGCGCGTCGTCCACCAGGTTGGAAATTGCTCTCCGCGTGCATGAAGAAAACTCAGACTTGATAGTTCACCCGCCTCCCAAAAGGCAGAACGAAAATGCAGAATGACCTTGACGACGTGCCCCATTACCAATTGGGCAGCCGCATTTCTCTTGTCCTCTAAATCCGGGATAAAGCATACGCGCCCGGCCTGCAAGACACCCAGAGGCAGCGTTATGATGGCACGGGTTGCCGCAAATCCGTCGACCCGCACGGAACCAGGCTCCCAGCGAATTTCCCGAACAGGGGAGTTCAAATGAATTCGGACTCGCGATTGATCATGATGAAGCCAGTGAACGATCCGATCTAAACCTGTAGAGAGCCGGAATGGCGTATCGCCTGATATACGATCCGCATATTGCTGCGCGGTCGCGAGGTAGCGCACGCTGATGAGATCTGCACGTGCTGCGTTGAACCCCTCGACAAATTCAGTGGCGAAGCTTCTTGTAGCTTCATCCACGTCAAGGGCTCGGACAAACTCCGCGAAGGAGCGGTCCGAGTGACTTTTTTCACGTTTCAGAAGTTCTGCGATTTTCTTCCATCGCGGCCAGAGATCTTTGCATTTCTTGAGCTCGCGCTTTTCTGCACACCAGTCGTCGCCCTCCAGCGGTCCCATCATTCGATTTTCACCGCGAAGAATATCCCTGATCTCCTCGGGAACGCCGTGAATGAAATCGGCTCCGAGTTCAATTGGAATCGTCAGTCTTGGGTCATGGATCGTATGAACCCGCCCGCCTAATCTGTCACGAGCTTCCAGAACAGTGACGTGCACGCCTGCATTCGCCAACCGACGTGCAGCAGCCAATCCTGCCAGCCCTCCGCCAATAACAAGAGCAGATTGCATTGTGGAAACTCCTCTTTTGTTGGACGAGGTATAATCTGCGCCGTGAAAACGCGTTTGGCATTACTGTTTGCCGGTGTGTTCCTCACGGCGTGTGGAAACAGCAGCACACCATCGAACAGCGGTTCCAATGCTGCTCCGACGCCGGCCGCTCCCACGAACCTGAACGAACGAGCAGCCCTCGACGTAATCGGTAAAATCAACGAAGCGCAAGTAACATATTTCAAACTGAATCGGCGCTTCGCTCTGACATTCGAAGAATTGATCGACGCGAAGCTGCTGGCTGCGGATCCCACCACCACTCAAAGCGGGTACGAATTTAAGCTGCGTCCCGCAGCCGACGCTCAGACTTATACACTAGCCGTGGTTCCTGCCGTCGCTTCGACCGACGCTCGTTACTTCTTCACTGATCAAAGTGGCATCATTCGTGCTGAAACCGGAAAGGACGCGTCGGCCGACAGCCCGAAGGCCTAGAGAGATCCAGTCCGCTAAATCGGACCTGTTCTGGGCGCGCGGCAATCCATGATGCGCGTACCGAGATTTTGATACGAGAGGTTCGCATGAAGAGTCTGAAAACGAAGACGTCCGGTGATCGTTACTCACAGCCAATTTGGTGTCATCATTGCCGAATTCGCATTGCGCCGTACAGTTCAAGGACGATGTTCCACGGAAAAGAATATCACCGGGATTGTTATGCGAAACTTTCGCAGGCGAACGGGAAAACCGAAAAGGTTTAGCAGACTGGCTCAGCAGTTGCATTCTGTTTCGGCATGAGACCGGTCCGTCACAAGCCGAATCCTGAACCTCCCGAGCCTTGGCCGAATCCATTGCCCAATCCGGCCCCAGCACCTGTGCCCAGGCCAGAGCCCGCTCCCATACCGCAGCCGCCAAAGCCAAGTGCAATAATTTCGTATACCTCAAAACTATTGTGGTGGGCACGTGAGTTTGGAAATCCGGGCTTTCGGATTTCCAATCCCAAGTGACCTATTTTTTTGCGCCGCCAAAAAGGTTGCTCTGCAGGTGCTGCGCTTTTTCGAGGTGCATCTCCAACTTAGGTAGGACGTCCTCGGCATATTTCTTCACGTCCGAATTCTGTGCGGTTCCGATCTCTTCGCGAAACATCGTAACGGCTTTTTGGTGGTCGGCAACCATCATGTTGATAAACTCACGATCAAAATCCGGACCGCTCAGTTCTCTCATCTTATCGATGTCCCCCTGTGCTTCAGGCGGGATCGCTCGGGGCGGCGCTACTCCCGTGTCCTTCATGAGATTTGTCAGGTTATCGAGCGCATTCGTGTGCTCGCTTTGAATCATGTGAGCATAATCACGGACATCCGAGTTGTCAGACTTCTGCATGGCGAGCCGCGCCGCATCAATTTCGGACAGGTTTGCCTGCGTTGCCTTTATCATGAAGTTCTGATCGGCCGTCGACACGGCCGGCGAGCGATCTTCCCGGGCCGCCGCGACGTCTCGTCCGCGGTTGCAGGCGCTGACTCCGATCAGCGCCAGCGTCATGGATAGATATACGAGTATTTCCGGTTTTCTTCTCAGCATTAGTGCCTCGCCTCTATCGGTATAGAAGGAAGACGATGAGCAGAATCAGGATGATCAACCCAATTGGTAAATACATATGTTAGCCCTCCTGCCCTTACAGGCGCACATGACGTACCAACGCTGGGAAACATGGCTTTTGATTTGCATTCAGCAAGTTGGAGTCGGGTTTCGACACCGGCATTTCTTAGAGCGGGCAGCACGCGGTAAATTCTCCTATGCGAATCGTGACGTACAACATCCATAAGGCACGAGGGATCGATGCTCGAACTTCGGTGAAGCGCATCGCCAGAGTGCTGGCGGATGTCGACGCGGATATTATTGCGTTGCAGGAAATCTTCGGTGGTTGCGATGCGCAGGAAGGGCAAGTCGAAACGATTGCGTCGCACTTGGGACTCAATGCGACCTTCGGGTGTACGAGGCAGCATGAGAGCCGTCCTTACGGCAATGCAATCTTGACCCGCTGGCCAATAATCCAATCGCATGAGATGGACATTTCTTGGATGCGGCGTGAAAGGCGTGGTTGCATTCGCGCCGACCTTAGAACGCCTCGTGGCACGCTGCACGTGTTCAACATCCACATGGGCACGAGCTACTTTGAACGGCGGCATCAGGTACGCAGCCTGCTTTCGTCGAAACAAATTGTAGAAAACCTATCCGGGCCGCGTGTTCTTGTAGGTGATTTCAACGAATGGATCAAAGGGCTCACGACACGCATGCTTTCGGAAAAATTCGAGAGCCTCAATCTGATGCTTCATCTCAATAAGCGCCGCAGCTATCCTGGTCTTCTGCCGCTCCTGCATTTGGATCACATGTATTTTGAACGTCCATTGCACATCGTTAAAGCCGAGCTGGTGCGGACGAGATTGTCCATGATCGCCTCGGACCATATCCCGCTGGCGGCCACATTTTCCTGGGAAGACTGAGACTTACACGATTTCCCAGGATTGGCCACCAGCTATTATGCCCTTTCAGTAGAATAGGCTTATGCGACTGAGAGAGCGATTGTATCGCTTTCGCTCGTTTTGGCTTTTCCCGCTACTCGCGATTGTTCTTCTTTACGCCACGTCACGTTCATTAACAAAGCCGGCGACGAGCGAGTTAATCTGGTTAGTACCACTCGGCATCCTCGGCTGGACATTGTTGGAATATGGCCTGCATCGGTTTGCTTTTCACATTCAGGTCCCACTCCGAAATTTGCGACTCCGGGAAATCCTGAACGCCTCGCACCTCGAACATCACGCCGCACCGAGGGATCCCAACAAGATCTTGGTGCATCCCGTATTTGGATTAGCCGTCTCCAGTTTCCTATATGCGTTGCTGTATGGGATTTTTGGCGATGCTTTCCGCGCGGTGGGAGTACTAACGGGAATTTGGGTCGGCTTCCTTTATTACGAAGCAGTTCACTACCGAGTGCATTTCAGCCTATCGGCATCCGGGTTCATCGCATGGCAGCGACGGACACATTTTTATCATCACTTCACTAATAACAAGCGGTGTTTCGGTGTGACGTCACCAATCTGGGACTATGTGTTCGGAACGCGCTTGCCTGCGCGCCATGGCAGGCCATGATGCTTTCATTCAGCTTATTCGGATGAAGAAGGATTGAAACTCTTTTGGGCTCGATAAGCGGCCAATTCCGCTTCTTTTAGTCTCTTTTCGAGAAGGGCGATCTGCTTCTTGGCGAGACGCCGTTCTTCCTCCAACTCTTCGGACATATCCTGATGTTTGCGTTCCATACGCAACCGGTACCGGTGAGCCTCTTCCAGTTGCGTGTCAACATGTGCCTGCAGTTCAGCGACTGCCTGCTTTCGTGCCGCGTCCTGGGCTTCAGGAATCGCTTTCTCGAGCTGCTCGATCCTGGCGTTTAAACGCTGCCGTTCGCTCGCCAACTCGTTTTTGAGCGTCTGAACCGTTAGCTCCAGCTGTTGCCGTTCACGAATCGCTTCGACCAGCCGTGGCTCGTATTGCAGCCGCATGTCCTGGAAGATATCCGCGCGCATAACATCCTCTGCACACTCTAAATCGTTTTCCAGTGCCTTGATTTTGTGATTGAGTTGCGCCCGCTCGGTGTCCCACTGGGCTTTCGAATCCTCGAGGTAACGTTGTGCCTGGTCATTCTGTCTTGTATCCGTTTGCGTCCCGTTCCCCGGCAGCTTGCCCAGTTTGTCGAGTATTGCCCGGCGAGCGGCTTCCTTCCTTGGATCGCGGCCTGCACCCGCACCATTCCTTAACCGCTTGATTTCGTCTAGAAGGCGCTTACGTTCACCCTCCCATTGCAGTTGCCATTCTTCTTTGGCATCGACCAGGCGCGCCTCAACTTGCTCGCGAACCAGCATACTGACGCGAGCCGGGTTGTTTGAACGCTCCATTGCTTCAACCACGCTGGCCTGCAGCGCTGCAAGTTGAGTTTTGAGCACTTTTCGCTCTGACTCGAACCGCTGCTGGGCCGCCGTCAGCTCTTCTTCGAGTCGCGTACGCGCTCGAATTGCCTCTTCTAATTCGAACTTTAGTTCGGATTGAAGATCTTCCGATACCTGCTGCAGTGCAGCCTGCCGGGCGCGATTTACCGACTCCTCGAGTTGCTCGATTTCGGCATTTAGCGTACGTCGTTCCGTACGCCACCGGGTCCGCGCGGCTTCAAATTCCTCTTCGATCTGATCCTGCTGTTTCTGAAGTTCTTTGTATTTTTTTTCAAACCGCGACTCAACTTCTTGGATGAGCTGTTGTGTCGCGGAATCCGACCAGGCGACAGCATATAGATCGAGTGGCTCCTCTTTGCCCTTTAAGTCGGCGCGACCCATTTGAGCGCATTCATATCCGGCGGCTCTTGCTGCATCGAGAAGGGTGTCCGTGATGAGGATCTGCTCGGCCTCGGCCTGATTCTCGACACGAGAGGCGGCGTTCACCACATCACCGAAGACGTCGTCATCGGTCACCAAACCCTGGCCATAATGCAGACCGATGCGGATCCGAATTTGGTCGATTGCGTTGCGGCCCTCACGATCCTTGGCCAGCGTCCGTTGCATACCAACAGCCGCTTTGACTGCCGCGATTTGATCCGAAAACTGCGCCAGAATTGCATCGCCGATGGTTTTCACCACGCGACCGCCCTCTGCTTCGATAACCGGAAACAACATGCGATTGTGCCGCGTGATCATGTTCATGTATGCGACGTCGCCTTCTTTTTCGGCAAACGAAGTGGAGCCCCGAATGTCGCTGAACAGGATCGTCATCGGCACACGCAGCTTTTCTAATCCTTGCTCGGCTCGCGTGCGTGTGTCGAAGAGTTCTTGGAGTTTGCCCTTATCCATCGTCAAAAACGGCGCAAATTATAACAGGAGGACATCTAAAGAAATTCGAGAGTGCGGCAGTACGATCGGTCTTATAAACCCGGTAGAAACAGTAAGTTCGACGGTGCACCATTCTGGTCGAAAAAATATATGGTTCCGGTTGAAGTCTTACCGAACAGGATAAATTCCGTGCGAAAGCCTCCGCCTACCGCAAATTCGGGAAAGAACAAATCGCCCGATCCAACAGGTTGGAACTCGTCGGCCGTCACTGTCGACGTCACGAGAAGTTCACCTCTTTCGTTCGTGCGGCTGCGAAAGCCAGCCGTGGCAATAGGCGTGTTGGAGGTAATGCGCAGAACACCTTGTGAAGCAATCGGAAGCTCATCAAGAAAAAACGACCTCTGAGTCATCGGCGGAATTGACAACGTGCTGCTGAACCCGGCTACCTGCAGATTGACGTCGGCCGTATCCGTTGTAGAAGTATTCGCTATAGCGATGCTTGTGCGAACATCGCTGCCATTCGCGTAGACCTGAAATGCTGTACTTACCGGGATTGCCGGCACCGTGGTCTGGGTCAGCGTCACACCGTTCGCGACATAGGAAACAATTGCGAAGGCACTCACTCCGGATGAGACTCGGACGAATCCTGTCTCGATATTAGAGAAAGCACCCATCAGTCCAAGGTCCACAGAGCCCCTCGATGGAATCGCGTAAGGAAAGGCCCGCAACGTTTCTCCGTTCGCACGCACGAACTCGACGGTACCGTTCACCGGGGTGTCGCCGTAGTTCATTAATACAATGTCGGTCCGCCAGCCTGCGCCCTGAATGAACTGCGGAACGATCGTAGGTGGTGGTGCCACACCAGGTTCCAGTATTGGCAACGTTGAAAAAAGCGGTTCACCGCGGTCGTTTGTGTACATACGCAAAGCGGCCGCGGTGATGGAAAGTGAAGATGTGAATGTGAAGGTACCGAAGAGTCTTCCCGCTCGGAAAGGTGCGTCGCTGAGGAACGCCGCGATCTGAGCGTTAGCTGGAATCGCCGTAGTACCTTGGCCGAGAGTACTTCCATTCACATCGCTGAAATAGAACGAAACCGTTGCAGCCTGGCCATTCGGATTCGCTAGCACGAGACCAGTATTCACGTTCGCGTCAATTTCGGCTAAAGTCCGCCCCGACACGATGGGGTGTGAAGCCGGAATGGATGTTTCGGACACAAGGACACCGGCGTATTCAAAGCCCAGGATTGCTTGCCCCCAAGGCAAAGGCTGCCCCGAACTTGGTTGGATATGCGCGTAACCGGCAGTCGTGTTCCTTCCGGCTTCCACGGTCGAAACGACGAACGCCCGACCCTCGGTGGTGGCGAACACGCGTTGGCTATCCTTCACTACGTCAGGATTTGATATACGAGAAATCGATCCATTCAGGTCTACGACGTAAATTTCGCCCGATTCATCTTCACCGAATGACGAAATGGCGAATGTAGTGTCGGCAAGAACCGTCTGCGCTCCATCGTTGAGCATGAAGATTTCCCCGGAACAAGAGTCGCCGTATATGTACGCACCAAGGGGAAGGCTGGCTTGTGTACCTCGATAAACGTAGCCGCCGATGATTGCGCAACGGCCGCTTTGTCCGTTCACATACTCTGCGATTGGCGGAATGAACCCGGGAGACGAGCACGGAGCCGGACCAAGTCCCGTGCAGAAGCTGCCCTCCCATACACGCCAGCCATAGTTCCCTCCCTGGGTGACGACGTCGATTTCTTCGCGCGCGCTTTGTCCGACATCGCCCACATACAGTTGCTCAGTCGCTCGGTCGAATGAAAAGCGCCATGGATTTCTAAAGCCGTATGCAAAGATCTCGGGCCGTGAGTTCGGAACATCGACATTGATCCGCAGAATTTTACCCAGCAGATCGTTCAGGTTTTGTGCGCGATTCATAGGGTCGTTTGCGTCGCCGCCGTCGCCCATGCCGATGTACAGATACCCGTCGGGGCCGAACTCAATCATGCCGCCATTGTGGTTTTCAAAAGGCTGGGCAACAGTGAACAGAATTTTCTCGATGCCGTCCTGATATTCGGCTACAACAGTCGCCCCATCAGGACGGCGCGTGTAATTCACGAAGAAGCGGCGGTTCGTAGCGAATTGGGGATGAAACGCCAATCCGAGTAATCCCCGTTCACCCCCGGAAAGAACCCGCGGGGTTATATCGAGGAACAATGTTGCCGTCGTTGCACGAGGTTCCAGCACGCGAATGGTGCCGCCTTGCTCGACGATAAACAGCCGATTTGAGCCATCGTGTGCGCTGGTTATGTAATCCGGCTGTGAAAGGCCCGAAACTAACGGTTCCAGCACGACGCGGGTCGATTGGGCGCAAACCCAAGAGCAAGTCGCAGAAATCAGGACCGCAAGCGCAGCAAAATTCAAGAAGAACGCGCGAGCCTTACAATGTGGAACCATTGTCACCGGGTAATAGAATGCGGCGCACTGCCTTAATTGGAATGCTTCCTTGTTTCACGAAATCATCGTGGAAAGCCTTCAAGGTGTAGCTCACGCCTTTTGCTTTTTGATAGTCATCCCGCAGCTTGTAGATTTGGAGTTTCCCCAACGTGTAATAAAGGTATGTCGGATTATATGCGCCGCGCCGCGCTTCCTCGTATGCATTTGCCGGTTCCTGAAACGCCTTCTCTTCGAAAAACTTTGCTCCCTGCTCGACAGTCCAGCCTGATGTGTGCAATTTAATACCCACGACATAGCGCGCGTCGCGAAGCAGCGCCTCTTCCAACTGGGCCAGCCGTATTTTGTGGTCCCCGGAGCCGAAACCTTCCTCTAACATCATCTGCTCGCTGTAATGAGCCCAGCCTTCTGCATTCGTACCGCATGAAATGATTTTTCGTGTCTTCGTTGGGAACTGCTTTGCATTCAGGAATTGAATGTAATGTCCGGGATAGGCTTCGTGAATCGTGACGATGGTCATCACAGCGGAGTTGAACGTCCGCAGATGCTCCTCCTTGTGTTTTGGATCCCAATCTTTTTCCGGTGGAGTTATGTAATAGAACGCTTCGGTTGCTTTCGTCTCGTACGGACCGGGTGTGTCCATGGAGGCGAAGGCGCCCGAGCGCGCGTATGGCGGCGTTTCTTCGATCGTGGGGCGCACATTCGACAAAATGCTGATGATGTTGTGGTCCTGGACAAACTTGATCAAGCCCTCAACTGTATTCTTGGCGTCAGGAATGAGACTCGCCTCCGTAGGATGATCGTTCGAGATCGACTTCATCACATCCATGGGCGATTTTGACGGATCGATTGTCCGGGCCGTCTCAACAAACGCGCTGTAGTCTTTTTCCAAGTTCGCTTCGCCGATTGCGAGCAGACGATCAAGAGGGGTATCGACCATCTCTTCGTATAAGAGCTTCTTCCGAAAATTCTCGGCGCCTATTGCATAGCTGCCGGTGGATTTCGGCAGAAGTTCCTTCTCTAGCCAGCTCGCAGCATCATCTAGCGCATTCACTGCAGCTGCATTCGCCGATTGGAATTCGGCCAGAAGAGCCTCATCGCCTCCAGCCGCGCCTTTCGCCCAAGAGGCAACCGAGTCTTTGAAAAAACCGACGGACCCGTGTGCTATCCGAAACGAAAGATCAGTAAACTCGTGCGGGGGCGTTACAACATTTTGCTTCATGGCGGAAATCAGGGCAGGAACCGCTTTGAGGCGGGAAATAACCGACCGCAAGCGTTCCGCTGGAGCCGCAAAATTCCGCTTTATCAGGTTGTCGACGGAGCTTCCAGGCAATCCCACATAGTTCATCGGGTTGTGACGCCAGGTCTGGAGTGTGTCCAGATCAAGCAGCTCCGCCTTGATCTGGTCATCCAGAATTTCGGCATCGATGAGTTCGTCCCCCGTTAGCCTGCCAGACCGTGCGCTCGTCAGACCGGTTTGCAATTCTTTGAGTTTTTCAATCCGCCGCTGAATGGCGCCTGCTGAGAAGTCCTCGAGTTTCGAGTCGTATTCATGGAAGCCTATCGAGGTTGCCGTCGTGGGAGTCCACTCGAAAAGCGCCTTGAAATAATCATCAACGAATGAAGACATCGCGTTTCCATCGGATCTACACGCAAGGACCATCATCGATGAAAGTAACAGCACCAGCTGGGCAATTCTCATGCACGGTAATATACAGACACGACGATATCGTTGCTTAGCGATCGCCGGAAATGATATCGCCAAGGGTTCCCAACACCGATCCTTCGTCCTTGCCGCCCCGTCCTGTTTGGGGTGCCGCGGCAACGATCCGCCGGGCCATCCGGCTCAATGGCAGCGATTGCAGCCAAATTCGGCCGGGCCCCCGCAGCGTGGCAAAGAAAAGACCTTCTCCTCCAAATAATGCCGACTTAATTTTCCCGACATACTCGATGTCGTAGTCGATGGTGGGTTGCAACGCGACCAGACAACCTGTGTCGACCCGAATGACTTCTCCAGGAGCGAGCGTCCTCTCGATCAGCGTTCCGCCCGCATGAACAAACGCCCAGCCATCACCCTGCAATCGTTCCATGATGAAGCCCTCACCGCCGAAGAACCCCGTGCCCAATCGTTTTTGAAAAGCAATGCCAATACTCACACCTTTGGCTGCAACGAGAAACGAATCCTTCTGCGTGATGAGCTCACCACCAATTTCCGAGAGTTTAATGGGAACGATCTTTCCAGGATAAGGCGCCGCGAACGCCACGTGCTTTTTTCCGTGACCTGCATTCATGAAGACTGTCATGAACAACGATTCGCCGATCAGCAGTCGCTTTCCGGCTCCAAGCAGCGCGTCCACAAAGCCTCTCTGCTGTTGAGAACCATCGCCAAAAATCGTTTCCATACCTATGCCATCGTCCATGTAAAACATTCCGCCCGCCTCTGCCACTGCCGCTTCGCCCGGATCCAACTCGATCGCGACGAATTGCATATCTTCACCGAAAATTTTGTAATCCACTTCATGCATAGCTGCCATAGAGCGCCTCCGAATTCTTCACACAGTATATGATCCACGTGTGAAGTACGACGTCGTGATTATCGGCGGAGGAGCTGCGGGGCTCATGTGCGCGATCGAGGCCGGGAAACGCCGGCGATCCGTTGCCGTCCTCGAGCGCAATGAAGCCGTCGGAAAGAAGATTCGAATTTCCGGCGGAGGCCGCTGTAATTTCACCAATATTCACGCGAGCGCAGAGCACTTCATCAGCGGAAATCCAAGCTTTCACAAGTCGGCACTAGCCAGATATACACCTGAAGATTTCATTCGACTTGTGCGGCGTCATCGGATCGCTTATCACGAGAAGAAGCTCGGCCAGTTGTTTTGCAACGGCACGTCTCAGCAGATCATCAACATGCTCTTATCCGAATGTGCGGCCGTTGATACCGATATTCGCCTGAATTGCACGGTTACGGAAGTGACCAAGCATGATGGCTTTTCCATCTCAACGAATACTGGTCCTATCCAGTGCTCGTCCCTCGTAATCGCGACTGGAGGCCTCTCCGTTCCAAAGATCGGCGCAACGGATTTCGGCTATCGGCTTGCCCGGCGCTTCGGATTACAGATCACGGAAACGCGGCCCGGCTTAGTCCCCATGACGGTTGATGGTGATGAAGGCCGCATGTTTCGCGATCTGAGCGGCGTGTCACTTGATGCGAACGTCGTCTGCGGTCACGCCGGCTTTCGCGAGAACGTTTTGTTTACTCATCGGGGTCTCAGCGGGCCGGCAATCCTGCAGATTTCTTCTTATTGGAAAGAAGGCGTGGCCGTCCTAATCGAACCCCAGACAACGCCACGCCGATTCATCCGGAAGTGGCAAGAGATGTATGGAACTCGCTCTTTGACTGGGTGGAGTGTTGTGCCATCCGGTACTGAAGGCTATGCAAAAGCCGAAGTGACGCTCGGTGGTATCGACACGAACGAACTCTCTTCCAAAACAATGGAGGCGCGCAACGTGCGCGGCCTATACTTTATTGGAGAGGTTGTCGACGTCACGGGGCATTTGGGTGGTTTCAATTTTCAATGGGCATGGGCCTCAGGTTTCGTTGCTGGTCAATACGCCTGAATCAAATAATAGGGTGGAGTTATGGACGATCCAATTCGTGACCAGGTCGTAGCGTTACTGAAGGGAGGGCAGGCGCACGTCACGTTCGACGACGCCGTTAAGGACTTCCCGTCGAAACAACGCGGAGTTAAGCCAAACGGCATGCCGTACACCGCGTGGCAACTGTTGGAACACATTCGCCTCGCGCAGTGGGATATCCTCGAATTCAGCCGAGATTCGAAACACACTTCACCGAAATGGCCGGAAGGCTATTGGCCGGAGACGGAAAAACCACCGAGCGATGCGGCATGGAACAACAGCATCGCCGCCGTCAAGCGCAGTCTGCTCGAGATGCAAAACCTCATCAATGATCCGAAAACGGATCTGAATGCCAAGATTCCTCACGGTACCGGTCAAACGATCCTTCGCGAAGCGCTGCTACTGGCCGACCACAATGCATATCACGTGGGTCAGCTTGTCATAGTACGGCGGCTCTTAGGAGCTTGGACGGAGTGAGGGACGAATACTTCCTCGTCTTTGCAAATTCGGACTACACATTGGATCTCTCGCGTTTTTTACGAACGGAGTCGACGGATGGCTGGCACTTCTTTCAGGGGCGCGAAAATATAGGGACGATGCTTATCGTGAAGAGCGGAGACATACATTACGTGCATGCTTCCTTTACGCGAGACCTCGATGGAGAAAAGATCACGAACTACGTGCGTTCTCTCCTCTGGTCCTTAAACGTTCACAACGCGTTGGTAACCGTCCACAGCGGGAAGCAAGTCGCCTCGTTCGACTACGAATTGTAATTCCAAATGAATGCCGAGGCCTGAGCGTCAGCATTCATTCGGAATGCGTCGTTAGTCTCCCACGATACGAGTGTCGCGGTAGATGGGAACAGGACCCTCATTGCGTCTGGGTTCTTGCGCTGACCGCCAACCGCCGCCGAAAACGGCGCGAATTCCGCGCTCGAGGCCTCGATATAAAGCCGCCAGTTCGCTCATCGGATCCATAACGCTTTGTTCGACAGTCAGGGCCGTCCGATTGAGGTTGTCCACTGCCTTGTGCACATTGCCGGCGATTTGATTGTTCTTGCTCTGGATTTGGCGGAAGCGGGACTGGTAGTGGTGCTCGGCTTCATGGTATGCAAGCTGGCCCTCTTCGATCGCGTATTTGGCTTTGTTGAGAGCGCCATGCACCTGATCCGTCACGACCTGCGCCTTGCTCTGGACGAAACTCCGCACGCCTTCCATATTATTGGACATCTCATCCGGATCAGTCAGGGAGCGCCGGAATTTACGTCCGGACTCGGTCACAAACAAGTAACCAAGCGCGCCTCCAACGGCTGAACCGAGAACAACATACGGCCATACACTTGAATCATTGGTTTTGGTTTCCATATTGCTTTCCTCATCTAAAATTGACGGCAAATATCATCGTTTGTTGGCCTGAAGAACCTTTTTGCGCAAGCGAATACTTTGGGGTGTTACTTCGACATATTCGTCATCGCGAATGAACTCGATGGCCTGTTCTAGATTGAGAATGCGCGGCGAGACGAGCCGGATGGCCTCGTCGGCAGTAGAGGAGCGCATATTGGTCAGTTTCTTTTCTTTCACAATGTTCACATCCAGGTCAACAGACCGTGCGTTTTCGCCAACGATCATGCCCTCGTAAACCTCGGTACCAGGCGTCACGAAAATCTCGCCACGCTCTTGAAGATTGTAGATCGCGTAAGCGGTAGTTCTGCCTGCGCGGTCTGCCACAAGCGAGCCGGTGGGTCGCGTCGGTATCTCCCCCTGCCATTCGATGTACCCGTGAAACAACGAATTCATGATCGCAGTTCCGCGTGTGTCTGTAAGAATTTCACTCCGCAGCCCTATCAGCCCCCGCGTTGGCACATGAAACTCCAGCCGAACGCGGCCGGAGCCGTGATTGATCATCTTGATCAATTTTCCTTTGCGGCCTCCGAGCTTTTCGATGACGACTCCGAGGAATGTTTCCGGGCAGTCGATCGTGAGCATCTCCACAGGTTCATGGAGGCGTCCCTGGATCGACTTTGTCAGAATCTCCGGCTTACCCACCGTGAGTTCGTAACCCTCACGGCGCATTGTCTCTATCAGAATAGCCAACTGCAGTTCGCCGCGCCCCATCACTCGAAACGCTTCGGGACCGCCTGCTTCTTCCACTCGGATCGAGACATTAGTAAGCAGCTCTCTTTCCAAACGCTCGCGGAGATTGCGAGAAGTGACGAATTGGCCTTCACGTCCGGCAAAGGGCGACGTATTGATGGTGAAGACCATCGCAATCGTGGGCTCGTCTATCTGGATGTGCGCCAATGGTACGGGATTTTCCGCATTTGTGACCGTCTCACCGATATTGATCCCTTCAACGCCGGCAATCGCGAGGACGTCGCCCGGCCTGCCGACAGTCTCATCGACACGCTTCAAACCTTCGAAGGAATAGAGTTTAGTGATCTTCGTTTTTTGCAGGCTTCCATCGAGTTTGGAAATGCCGACTTCATCGCCAATGTGCAGGGTGCCATTGAACACCCGCGCAATGGCGAGGCGACCCAGATAATCGTTGTAGTCGAGATTAGCGACCAGAATCTGCAGGGTGCCCTCAGGATCACCAAACGGTGGAGAAATCCGCTTCACGATCGCTTCGAACAGAGGACGCAGATCGCTGGATTCGTTGTCATCCAGCGAGCGTTTCGCGATGCCTGCTCTCGCATTCGTGTAGATGATGGGAAATTCCAGCTGGTCCTCTGTGGCATCAAGGTCGATGAACAAGTCGTAAACTTCGTTGATGACTTCCTGAATGCGTTCATCCGGACGGTCAATCTTATTGATAACCACGATCGCCGGAAGGCTCGCTTCGAGTGCCTTCATCAGAACATAACGCGTCTGAGGTAACGGGCCCTCACTCGCATCAACCAGTAGGACGACCCCGTCCACCATCTTCAAGGCGCGCTCGACTTCGCCGCCAAAATCGCTGTGGCCCGGAGTGTCGACGATGTTGATTTTGACTCCCCGATATCGAATCCCCGTGGTTTTCGCAAGGATTGTGATGCCGCGTTCGCGCTCGAGTTCGTTTGAGTCCATCACTCGTTCGATCACTTCCTCATTGGATCGGAAGATTCCGCTCTGCCGCAGCATCGCATCAACCAAAGTCGTTTTGCCGTGGTCAACGTGGGCGATAATGGCAATGTTTCGAATGGCGTCGTTCGGCATGACTACTGATCATAACTTGGCTGCATATTTTGTGCTTTTTAAGTGCGGAATTCTTCTCCCATAATCAGCCTCAAATGAGCTGGATCTCCCTTTTCGTCGCAGTTGTTTTCTTGTTTCAGGCTCCGCAGCGCCAGGCTTCGATTTCCGGGTATGTCGTGAAAATGGGGACCGGCGAGCCCGTCGGAAAGGCCCTGGTCACCCTCAGCTCCATCGGCTCCGGACGCAACCAGTCGTTTACCGCCACCACGAATAGCACAGGCCAATTCGCATTTCAGAACCTTGAGCCCGGACAATACCGATTGATGGCCGCGCGGAATGGATATGTTCGGATGGAATACGGAGCCCGATCTCCGAACCGCCCAGGTTTGCTCATAACGTTGAGTCTGGGGCAACAACTGGCCGACATCGTTGTGCAACTCATGCCTGCCGGTACGATTACAGGTCGGGTGTTTGACCGGGATGGCGAGCCCTTTGCGAACGTTACGGTCGAAGCACTGAGGTATTCCTACCAGGAGGGCCAACGGGTTCTCAACGGTGTGCAGAGTGCGCGAACGAATGATCTCGGGGAATACCGATTGTTCTGGCTCCAACCGGGCCAGTACTTCATCAGCGCCACTCCGCAAGCACAACGCGGGGGTGTACTGAATTCATTGTCAGTAGCCGGTCCAGAAATCGCGGGGGCAATCGGGGACATTGCTAATCGTGATGGCGCCAGAGGTGCACGCGGGCGTGGCGGTCAGCAAGGACCGCAAGGGCAGCGAGGGACTCAGGCACCGCCGCCCATCGCGATTGAACCTCAAAGCCAAGGCCAATCCGCCGAAGCTTACATTCCCGTGTATTACCCAGGAACAACAGATGCCCAGTCTGCGGCACCGATCAGCTTACCCGCAGGTATCGTTTTTAGCGGAGTCGATCTCACGGTTGTTGCTGCTCGAACTCTGCGCGTACAAGGACAAGTCATCAACGGCGCCACAGGGCAGGCTGCACAAAACACGAACGTGATTCTTTTGCCGGTCCAACGTCAATCAGGCGGAGGCGCTCTCTGGAGTGGCATTCGCAATGCCGGCAACCTCCGTAGTCGGATTAACAATCAGGGTATATTCGAAATTCGTAGCGTCGTGCCGGGCTCCTACGAGTTGATTGCCGTGCTGAATGACCGCAACAATCGCCTGACGGCGCGCCTGCCACTTGAAGTCGGCAACGCCGACGTTCAAAACGTATCGCTCGTCCTCACCCCTGGATTTACTTTAAACGGCCGCCTGACAGTCGAAGGAGTTCAGGCCGGGGCCGGTAACCAGGATCTCGCGCGTATCCGCGTGATGCTGCGATCGGATTCAACCGTCGACTTCGGCGGGTCTGCCGCATCCGCAACGGTGCAGGCCGACGGCACCTTCACGCTGCAACAGGTCGGACGCGATGAGTACCACCTCCGTGTCTCTGGCATGCCGCGCAACGGATATGTGAAGTCCGCGCGTTATGGTGCTGTCGATCTGATGGACGAGGGACTCCGACTGGATCGCCAGCCTACTGGCCCGCTTGAGATATTCGTCGCCACCGACACCGGCAGCGCTGATGGCAATGTCCAAAACGACAAACAGGAACCTTCTGTAAACGTTACCGTTGTGTTCATGCCGGATGGGGCGCGCCGGCACCGACTTGATCTTTACCGGACTGCCTCGACTGACGCGATGGGGCACTTGCATGTCGAAGGTGTGCCCCCCGGGGACTACCGGGTCTTCGCGTGGGAGGATGTCGAAAACGGAGCATGGCAGGATCCGGATTTCGTTCGACGTTTTGAAGATCAAGGTAAATCTGTTCGGATTAACGAAAACAGCAGAACGCGTGTCGAATTGAGAGTGATTCCGTCCGGGGGGTAGCCAATTACCTCCTGAATGGTCCCATGCGTGCACCGCGAAACACAGAGGGCGCGATGCATACGCTCTGGATTTTACTTTCCAAAACATTCAATGCCTGGGTGGAAGACAAGGCGCAACGGCTTGGCGCAGCACTTGCCTATTATGGCGCATTTTCCGTAACACCCTTGCTTGTGCTCGTTCTTGCGTTCGTGGGTTTCTTTTACAAGGCGGACACGCTGCCTCTGATCCAGGAGCAGATTGCGCGAATTGCTGGAGTCAACGCGGCCGACGCAATCGTCGCCACGATTCGCGGTGTGAAGAACACAGGAGCGAGTGGCACAGCAACGATCGTGAGCATGGTGGGGTTGTTTATCGGAGCCACGGGTATGTTCGGTCAGTTACAGGATGCGATGAACACGATCTGGCAAGTCACGCCGAAACCTCGGCGTCTATGGGCCGATATCCTCCGCACCCGTTTACTTTCATTTGCAATGGTCGTTGCTATATGTGTTTTGTTGCTGAGTTCGATGATGCTCAGCGCGTTCCTTGCAGCGGCCAGCGCATACTTCAAACACATACTTCCATTCACCGGTGCCGTATGGCCCCTCGTAGACTTTGCAATTTCTTTCGGCCTGACGACTTTACTTTTTGCTGCAATCTTCAAAATTCTTCCCGATGTCTACATCGCATGGCGTGACGTTTGGCTCGGTGCGGCCACAACCGCCGTATTGTTCGCGGTCGGGAAAATCGGCCTCGGCTTATACCTCGGCCGCGGCAGCTTCTCATCAGCATATGGAGCAGCCGGCTCTCTACTGGTGTTGCTGGCCTGGATCTATTACTCCGCGCAAATCTTATTCTTTGGCGCGGAGTTCACGTGGGTCTACAGCAAGCACTACAACCATCGCCTGCTACCCGCCCGCGGCGCCGTGTTTCTCACCGAAGAGATGCGCGTCAAGCAAGGTATCCCCCACGCGGATACCGTCAAAGAAGCCTTGAAGAAACGAAAAACTGCGTAAGGACTGAAGGCGCGGTCTATGACCTTACAGAAGCGCATACCGGACCACGAACAGGCCCGTAAACACCACCATCAGCCAGTGAAGCTTGCGATAGCGTCCGGAGACGACGCTTAGCAGGACGTACGAGATGAAGCCAAACGCAATCCCGTCCGTGATACTGAACGTAAACGGAATCAAGGCAATCGTGATGAACGCAGGAATGTATTCGAGGGGATCTCCCCATTCGATGCGGCCGACATTCCTCATCATGAACGCGCCAACGATAATCAAAGCCGGAGCAACAATCGGATAAAGCGTCAGTCCCGATGGCTGTTTGTATCCTTCACCGATCATTTGAGCCAGCGGCGCAAAGAATAAGCCGGAAAGCATCAACAAACCCGTGACGATGTTCGCGAGGCCCGTCTTACCGCCCTCGGCTACCCCCGCCGCGCTCTCGATGTAACTCACGACCGGAGAATTACCCAACAATCCTGCAACCGAGGTCCCGATTGCATCTGCCAGCAGCGCTTCGCGAGCGCGCGGCAATTGACCGTCACGCATGAAGCCCCCTTGTTCGGCAATTCCAATCAAAGATCCGATGCTGTCGAACAGATCCAGAAAGAAGAAGGTGAAGATGATTGGAACAGCCCCAAGCTTCAATGCACCAATCACATCAAGCTTGAAGATGATTGGAGCGAGCGATGGTGGTGCACTGATCAGTCCGTGAAATCGGACGATGCCGAACGCGAGTCCCAGAACAGTGCTCGTCAGGATACCGGCGAGAATAGCCCCCCGGATTCGGCGCACGAGTAACACCGAGGTAATAAGAATACCTGCACCGGAGATCCACACCGATGGATGATGCAGGTTGCCGAGTGTGACGAGTGTTGCAGGACTTCCGGAGATGAAGCCGCTCCATTCCAGACCGACGAGAGTGATAAGCAAGCCGATGCCAACCGCGATGCCGCGTTTGAGCGAATCAGGGATCGCGTGAATCAGAGCCTCGCGCACTCCCCAAATCGACATGAGCAGGAAGACGATTCCCGAAATAAAGACAGCGCCTAATGCGACCTGCCATGAATAGTGCATGGCCGCGACGACCGTGAAGGCGAAGAAAAAGTTATGGCCCATCGCCGGCGCCACTGCGATCGGATAGTTCGCGAGGAATGCCATGAGGAAACAACCGATCGCACTAACGATGCACGTCGCTGCAAGCACCGCGCGGAAATCCATGCCGGTCGTGGATAACACTGCCGGTTGAACGAAGATGATGTATGACATCGTCATGAACGTTGTCATACCTGCAAGGATCTCGGTGCGGATTGTCGTGCGGGCTGCCGAAAGATGGAATACTTTCTCGAGAAAGTCGCGCATGTAGAAAGGGAAGAAACCACAAAAGCCAGAGACGCACAAGCACTCTGAGCTTAAAGCTTGCTCAGGATAGCATCACCAACTTCCCTCGTTCCGAGGTTGCCGCCCGCATCTCGTGTGGTCTTGCCCTCCGAGACACACGCAATCACGGCATTCTCCACGGCTTGCGCAGCGTCGACAAATCCACAATGCTCCAGCATCATTGCGGCAGTAAGAATGGAACCCATCGGATTTGCAATGTTCTTTCCTGCAAGCGGAGGCGACGAACCGTGTACGGGTTCGAACAGGGAGACGTTGCCGGGATTGATATTGCCCGAAGCGGCCATACCGAGGCCGCCTTGCAACGCAGCCGCAAGATCCGTCACGATGTCACCGAACATGTTGTTCGTCACAATCACTTGAAAATCCCGGGGCTGGCGCACCATCAACAAGCAAAGCGCATCAATGTAAAGATGGCTCGTCTCAATGTCCGAATATTGGGCTGCGATTTCTCTGAAGCAACGTTGCCACAAGTCGCCGGCATAACCCATTACATTGGATTTATCGCTCATGCAGACTCTACTTCGCCCGCGGCGCTGCGCGTAGTCAAACGCATACTTCACGATGCGTTCCACACCCTTGCGGGTATGTATCTCAAGCTGTGTGGCAACTTCGTCCGCCGTTCCCCTCTTGAATACGCCGCCGGAATTCACGTATGCGCCCTCTGTATTCTCTCGAATGACAGTGAAGTTCACATCAGCCACAGAGACACCCTTCAGCGGGCATAAACGCTCATGAAACAGCCGGACCGGCCGGATATTCGCATACAGGTCCAATCCAAATCGTAA
>Ga0114129_10002469_pt1 | contig 25689 bp, 20 predicted proteins | sample RhiMetdeltSRZDD1_FD_80071 | JGI IMG/M metagenome (GOLD analysis project Ga0114129, IMG submission 80071) | Populus rhizosphere microbial communities from Tennessee, USA - Rhizosphere MetaG P. deltoides SRZDD1 (version 2) (version 2) | ecosystem: Host-associated > Plants > Roots > Rhizosphere >...
CACGGCGTAGCTCGCGGCGAGCACCACGCCGCGGCGCGCGCTGCCTCCGACCACGAGCGGTTTTCCGCGCAGCGCCGGATCGTCGCGCTGCTCCACCGACGCGTAGAACGCGTCCATGTCGACGTGGAGGATGGCGCGCCGCACGGCCGGCATCATGGCGAAACGGACGCGGGCCCGCCACCCCGATCGGGTACGCTGCCGCGCCGCATGGAAGCGATGGAAGCCCTTGCCAACAGGTTGCGGCGCTGGCTGTTCGGCCGCGACTTCGCGGTCTGGTACGACCCGCGGTACCGGCTGCCGATGGCGAGCATCGAGGCGCGCACCGGCTTCGAGACGCGACGCGCGGATTTCGCCGCCTGGTTCCTGCTGGAGCGCGGCGCCGTTCCGCCGGGCCGCGTCCGCCGCCCGGCGCCGGTCGGCTACGACGACCTCGCGCGCGTCCATACCGCGGAGCTGCTCGAGGGGTTGGAGCGCCCCGAGACGATGGCTCGGATCTACTCAGTGGACCTTGGCGACGTCCGGCCGGAGGAGACGATGACGACGGTGCGCCTCGCCTGCGGCGGCACGCTGGAGGCGGCGCGGTCCTGCCTGCGCCCCGGGCCGCGCAGGGTCGCGCGGCGCGAGCTGAACCTGTTCGGCGGATTCCACCACGCCGGGCGCGGCACCAACGGGGGGTTCTGCGCCGTGAACGACGTCGCCGTGGCGATCGCGGCGCTGCGGAACGACGGCTTCGCCGGGCGCGTGGTGGTGCTCGACCTGGACGCCCATCCTCCCGACGGGCTCGCCGACTGTCTGCGCGGCGACGGCGAGGTGTGGATCGGATCGATCTCGGGGTCGGACTGGGGCCCGCTTCCGGGTGTCGACGAGACCGTCTTGCCGCAGCGGGCCGGCGACGGCGATTACCTTCGCGTGCTCGACGCGCTCCTTCTGCGCATGCCCGCGGCCGCGCTCGCTTTCGTGCTCGCCGGCGGCGACGTGCTTGCGCGCGACCCGCTGGGCAAGCTCGGGCTCACCCTGGCTGGAGCACGCGAGCGCGACCTGCGGGTGGCCGACGCGCTCTTCCGCGTCCCCAGCGTCTGGCTTCCTGCCGGCGGATATTCGCCGGACGCCTGGCGCGTGCTGGCCGGGACCGGTCTCGCGCTCGCGACGCGGGCGCGCGGCCCCGTGCCGGACAAGTACGACCCGCTCGCGCAGCGGTATTCGCGCATCGCCGCCAGGCTGACGCCGGCGGAGCTGGGGCCTCCCGCGGGAGAGGACGAGCTGCTGCTGGCAGAGCTGGGGCAGCGCAGCGCGCGCCCGCTGCTCCTCGGCTTCTACAGCAGGGAAGGCCTGGAGCTGGCCCTGGCGCGCTACGGGCTGCTCAGCGATCTGGGCCGCCTCGGGTACGGGCCGTTCCGCGTCGCCCTCTCGAACGACGCGGTCGGCGATCGCGCCCAGCTCTTCGGTCGCGACGCGGGCGGCAACGAGCACCTCCTCATCGAGTGCGTCCTGGAGAAGCGGGAGGTGGCAGGCGAGCCGGTGCTTTACGTGCATTGGCTCACGTTGCGCAATCCGCTGGCGCGCTTCTCGGCGCAGCGGCCGCGGCTGCCGGATCAGGAGGTGCCCGGCCTGGGCCTCGCGCGCGAGATGTCGACGCTCTTCGCGCGCATGGCGGAGCGGCTTGGACTCGCCGGCGTCGCGTTCCGGCCGGCGGCGTTCCACATCGCTTACGCCGGACGCGGGCAGCTCCGATTCGTCGATCCGCGCAGGCAGGGAAGGTTCGAGGCGCTGGTCCGCGACCTCGGTGCAATGCCGCTCGTCGCGGCGACCGCGGCGGTGGCGTCGGGTCGGGTGCTGCTCGGCGGCGAGCCGTACCGCTGGGAGCCGGACGAGATGATCCTGTGGCGCACGCCGCACGCAGAGGACGCCGCCGCGGTCGCGTCTGCGCGCGACTCAGCGCAATTCACCCTCGGCGGGGTAGCTAGGGCACCGCCGTCGGGCGGCGACCGGTGATGAAGTTCAGGACGATCAGGACCAGGCCCGCGATGAGCGCCAGGTGGATCGCCCACACGGTCACCTTGAAGGCGAGGCCGATGAGCCACAGCACGATCAGGATGACGCCGATGATGGCAAGCATGCGTGCACCTCCTCGGCGAAGATGCGTCCTGCTGCCCGGCTGTGCCTGCCCGCCCGCCCGACCGGCGGGCCAGGGCCCATGCCCACCGTCCGGCGGCGGCTACCGCCCGTCGATGTAGACCTGCAGCTGCTCGATGAGGAACTGCTTCTCGTCGAGCATGAGCTGGATGACGTCGCGCATGGAGACGATGCCGACCACCTTGCCGCCGTCCTCGACCAGCAGGTGGCGCGTGAAGTGGTCCTTCATGCAGTTGGCGCACTCGCTCTCGCTGGAGCTCGACGGGATGGTCGGCAGGTCGGTGCGCATCGCCTCGCCGATCGGCATCGATCCCGAGTCGCCCCGCGCCAGCACGCGGCCGACCAGGTCGCGTTCGGTGACGAGCCCGATGATCTTGCCCCCCTCGCGCACCGCGACCGACCCCACCTTGCGGTCCGCCATCAGCCGCGCCGCTTCGCGGCAGGGCGTCATGGAATCGAGCGCGATCACGTCGCGCGTGACGTGCCTTTCGATGTTCGCCATGGCAGCCTGCCTCCGATGCCGCGCCCGTTCGGGCCCGCTCAAAGAGTGTAGGGACGCCTCGCGCGCCGGAGTCAAGAGCGGCCGGCCCGGCGTGCGCTCGTGGACAGCGTAGGGCGCAGGTCGGACGGGCCGCGGCGGGATAGAACGGCGAGGTGGACTTCGCTGCGCACCTCACGCGGCTGCGCGTCCTGCTCGATGCGGAGCGCGACGCCGAGCGGGAGCGCTTCGCCCAGGCGACGGCGCGGCTGTCGCTCTCGGAGCGGGCCGCGCGCGGTATCGCCGCGACGGACCTGCAGGCGGTCGACGAGGAGGGCCTCGCCGGGCGCGCGCTCGTCACGTTCGCGCCTGCGCAAGGCCGCGATCCCGGAGGCGCGCAGATCGGCGTCGGATCGCCGGTGCGTGTCGTCCAGAGGCGCGAGGTGCCCGACGATGCGCCGTCGGGCATCGTGGCGCGAAGGGCGCGCGGCCGGATTGCCGTGGCGTTCGACCAGCCTCCGCCGGACTGGGTCACCGAGGGGCGCGTCGCCCTCGAGCTGCTCGCCAGCCCGGTCACGTACGAGCGGCTCTCCGCCGCCTTGCAGCGGATGTCCGAGGCGCCACGCTGGCGGGGCCCGCTCGCAGGCGCGCCGCTACGCTTCCTCGATTCGCCGCGCGGGCCGCCGCTCCCGCACCAGCTCAACGCCGAGCAGGCGCGCGCGCTCGATCTCGCCGACCGCGCCGATGACCTGATGCTCGTCCACGGTCCGCCCGGCACCGGAAAGACGACCGTGCTGGTGGAAGTCGTGCGGCGGGCCGCGGCGCGCGGCGAGTCCGTGCTCGCTTCCGCGCCTTCGAACCTCGCGGTCGACAACCTGGTCGAGCGCCTGTCCGCGGCGGGGCTCGACCCGGTGCGCATCGGCCACCCCGCGCGCGTGCTTCCCGCCGTCCTCGATCACACGCTGGACGCGCGCGTCCGCGACCACGAGGAGGCGAAGCTCGCGGCGCGGTTGGTGAAGGAAGCGCTGCAGCTGAGACAGGCGGCGCGCAAGCAGCGCAAGAAGCGGGGGCCGGGCCGCTTCTCCGAATCCCGGGCGCAGGAGAGGGAGGCGCGGGCGCTGCTCGCCGAGGCCCGCCAGCGCGAAGACCGTGCCGAAGCCGACGTCCTCGCGCGGGCGCCGGTCGTGCTGGCGACGCTCACCGGCATCGAGTCGAATGCCTTGCGCGACCGCCGGTTCCACCTGGCCGTGGTCGACGAAGCGACCCAGGCCGTCGAGCCGGCTCCCTACCTGGCCCTGCTCAGAGCGGATCGCGCAGTTCTCGCCGGAGACCACCTGCAGCTCCCACCCACGGTGCTGAGCGAAGCGGCGCAGCGGGGCGGATTCGCGGTCTCGCTCTTCGAGCGGCTGGCGCTCGCGCGGGCCGACGCGGTGGTGACGCTGGCCGAGCAGCACCGGATGAACGAGCGCATCATGCGCTATCCGTCCGATGCGCTGTACGCGGGGAAGCTGCGGGCGCATCCAGCGGTGGCGCAACACGCGATCGACGACTCCCCGCTCGAGGTCGTCGACACGGCGGGCCGCGGCTTCGACGAGGAGACGCCGGCCGGTTCGGAGAGCAAGGTCAACCCGGGAGAGGCGGGACTGGCCGCGGCCGAGCTGCAGCGCGTGCTCGCTCTCGGCGTCGCGCAGGCGGACGCCGCGGTCATCGCTCCCTACGACGCGCAGGTGCAGCTGCTGCGGCAGCAGCTCGCCGCGTTTCCCGACGTCGAGGTGGATACCGTGGACGGGTTCCAGGGCCGCGAGAAGGAGGCCGTGATCGTCTCGCTGACGCGGAGCAATCCGGACGGCGATCTGGGGTTCCTCACCGACATCCGGCGCATGAACGTGGCGCTCACCCGGGCGCGCAAGAAGCTGGTGGTCGTCGGCGACGGAGCGACGGTGCGGCGCCATCCCTTCTACGACGGGTTCTTCCGGTATGCGGAGTCGATCGGCGCGTGGCGGTCGGCTTGGGATCGGTGAGGGGTCGCATGGCGGCGGGCTGCGCGATCGCCCCGGGGCGCGCGGGGCGCGGTGATATGCTGCGCGCCCCATGCTGGTGGAAGCGAGCGAGCACGATTCCGGAGAGCGCTGGGCGGAGGCGCTGGAGCGGGGACGAATCGTGCGTTTCGCCCGGCCGCCCCTCGAGCTGCCGTCGCGCGAGGACCTCGAGTTCCTCCGCAACGGGCTTGCTCCGTTCCTGCAGCGGAAGAACGTCAGCTACTACCCCGATGCCGACCGGCTGACGGGCCTGCGCGCCCCGGCCGGAGTGCAGCAGCGCGCGCAGGCCATCCTGCGGCAGCACTCGCGGCGCGTCCGCGGATTCCTCGAACGGGCCATGCCCGGCTTCACCCGCGGATGGCAGCCGGGGACGTCGAGCTTCCGGCCGCTGGAAGAGCAGGGACGCAACCTGTCGACCCATGCGAGCAACGAGCTGGTGCACGTCGACGCCGGAGCGTACGGCGCGACTCGCGGCGACCGCATCCTGCGCTTCTTCGTCAACGTGAACCCCGATCGCGAGCGCGTCTGGACGACGAAGGGCACCTTCGCGGAGCTGCATCGCCGCCACGGACGCGACGCGGGCGTGGAGAGGGTCGAGCTCGTCCCCAGCATCGCCGAGCGCGCTCTTTCCGCATTCCTCCGAGCGGGAAGACGCGCATTGCCGATGCTGCGGGTGATCGAGTCCTCTCCCTACGACCGCGCCATGCGCCGGTTCCACAACTGGATGAAGGACACGCCGTCCTTCCGGGAGAGCACCGAGGGGCTGCAAGAGATCTCCTTCGCGCCCTTCGAGGCCTGGATGGTGCTCACCGACGGTGTCTCGCATGCCTGCGTCCGCGGCCAGCACGCGCTCGTCGACACCTTCCTCGTCCCCCTCGCAAACTGCCGCCTTCCCGCGGAGGCGCCGTACCGGATCCTGGCCGGCGCGCGCTCATGAAGCAGCCGGCGACGGTCGTGGTGTTGCGCTTCAGCGCGGTCGGCGACGTGGTGCTCACCGCGCCGGCGCTGGAGGCCCTGCGCCTCGCCTGGCCCGGTACGCGCGTCGTCGTCGCCGTGAAGGAGCGGCTCGCGCACCTGCTCAAGCACAACCCCAACGTGGACGAGGTGCTCGAGCTGCGGCCTGGAGAGGGTCCCATCTCCTTTGCGGGCCGCATCCGCCGGCAGCGTCCCGGGGCGGTGCTCGACCTGCACAACAAGATCCGCAGCAAGCTCCTGCGCTGGCAGCTGCGCGGAGTGCCGGCGGTGGTGTGGCGCAAGCGCGACTTCCGCGACACGCTGCCGGTGAAGCTCGCGCTGCGCCCCTACCGCGCCTCGATGCGCTTTACCGATCGCTACCACGCCGCCGTCGAGGAGCTGGTCGGCCGGGAGTTGCCGCGCGGCCGGCTGCAGTACTTCCTCGGGCCGCGCGATCGTGACGCGGCCGACGCGGTGCTGCGCGAGCACCGGATCGACCCGCTCCAGCCGCTGCTGGGCATCTCGCCCGGAGCCAACTGGGAGACGAAGCGTTGGCCGGCCGATCGGTTCGCCGGAATCGCTCGCCGTGCGCTCGCCGCCGGCTTGCAGGTCGCGGTGCAGGGAAGCGAGTCGGAGGCTGGCCTGGGTCGGCTCATCGCGCGCGACGCCCCCGGCGCCGCCGACCTGACCGGAAAGCTCGACCTGCCGGGCCTGGGCGGGTTCATTTCCCGATGCGCCGCGTTCGTCGCGAACGACAGCGGGCCGATGCACATGGCGCGGGCGCTCGGCGTGCCGACGCTCGCCATCTTCGGCTCCACCGATCCGCACATGTTCGACTTCGCGGGCCACGCCATGCTCTTCGCGGGCGTCGAGTGCGCCCCGTGCTCCTTCTTCGGCCGCTCGCGGTGCCCGCGCGGCCACTTCCGCTGCATGCTCGACCTGGGCGAAGACCGCGCGTGGGACGCGCTGGCGCCGCTCCTGCGCGCTGGCCGCCGGCTACCGCTGTCGGCATGAGCTGGCCGCGGTCGGCGCTGCTCCTGGTGGCGAGCTCGTCGCGCACGGGGCCTGCGGAAGGGCTCATCTCGCTCGCGCGCGAAGCCCGCGCGCGCGGAATCGATGCCCGGTTCGCCGGCGACTCGGTCCGACCGGGCGAGGACCTCGGCGGTCACCTGGCGCACGCCGGCGTGCCCTGGGAGAAGGAGCTGCGCCTGTCGCGCAAGGTCCGCCCCGGCGACGTCCTGCACGACGCGCGGCTGCTCGCCGAGTGGGTGCGGTCGGGCCGGTTCGACGTGCTGCACGCGGCGTTCGCGCACGATCATCACCTCTGCCTCTGGGCGGCTTCGCGTGCACGACGCGATGACCTTCGCGTCGTGCGCGCCGCCCAGCGCGCCATCGACGTGACCCCGGGCGCGTTCGGGCAGCGCAGATGGGCACTGCGCCGCAGCGACGGCGTGATCGTCCACTGCGCCGCGTACCGCGATCGGCTGCTCGCCCAGAACCTCGACCCGCAGCGCGTGGCCGCGATTCCGGCGGGCGTCGACGCGCAGTGGTTCACCCCGGGGCGCGCTCCGGGGCTGCGCGCCGCCTGGGGCGTTCCGGAGGAGGCGCCGCTCGCCGGCATCGTGGCGCGGATGAAGCCGGAGCGCGGCCACCGCCTGCTGCTGGAGGCGTTCGGCCGCGCAGTGCGCCAGGTCCCGGAGGCGCATCTCGTCCTGGTGGGCCGCGGCGAGGACGAACGGGCGCTGCGCGACCTGGCCCGCCGCATCGCCCCCTCCCGCATCCACTTCGGCGGCTACCTGCGCGGCCCGGGCCTGGTCGACGCATATCGCGCCCTCGACGTCGCCGTGTGGTTGCGCGAAGGAAACGACGGCGCCTGCCGCGGCGTGCTCGAGGCGATGGCGTGCGGGGTGCCGGTGATCGCGGGCAACGAAGGCGCTCCCGCGGAGCTGGTGCGCGACGGCGAGGAGGGGCGCGTCGTGGACGCCGCCCAACCCGCCGGCATCGCAACGGCGCTCGCGGAGCTGCTCGGGGATCTGCGAAGCACTCTCCGGAACGGCGCCGCCGCGCGGGCACGTGCCGAGGAATTCACTCCGGCGCGCGCCGCCGATGCGACGCTCGCTTTCTGGCGACGACTGCGCGACCTGCGCCGGTTGTCGTGACGATCGGGGGTTTACGGCAACGCTCGGACCGATCCGTCAGGCCCAGCGGTGCCGCGTTCGCGATTTCAGCGCTGCTTCTTCAACACCTCGAGCAATGCGGCGCCGAACGCCGGGAGGTCCTTCGGGACACGCGCCGAAACGAGATTGCCGTCAATCACGGACGGCTGATCGACCCATTCGGCCCCGGCGTTGACGACGTCGTCGCGGATTCCCACCGTGCTGGTCAGGCGGCGGCCGCGGACGATGCCGGCGGAGATGAGCACCCACGGCCCGTGGCAGATGGTGCCGACCAGCTTGCCCGCGGCGTGGACTTCGCGGACCCGCTGCAGCACCTCGGGGTCGCGGCGGATCTTGTCCGGCGCCCAGCCGCCGGGCGCGATGATCCCGGCGAGAGCGGCGGCCGGAAAGTCGCGCACGGTGCCGTCGACCTTGCACGGATAGCCGTGCTTGCCGCGGTACTCGGCATCGCCGAGACCGGCGAGCTTCACCGTGTACCCAGCCTCTTCCAGTCGCAGCTTCGGGTACCAGACTTCCAGGTCCTCGTACTCCGGTCCGACGAGCATCAACACCGTTCCGCTGGGCATGGCATGCGCTCCGCTCAAGTGCTAAAGGCGGGTCCCTCGACAGCCGGAGGTCCCGATGTCCGACGACAAGCTGAAGATCACGCGGCGCGGGTTCGTCAAGGGCGCGGGAGTGCTCGGCGGCGCGGCGGCGCTTTTCGGCGACCCGACGGCGGGCTCCGCGGCCGCCGGGCAGGCGAGGAAGCTCGGGCCAGGCGCGGTCCAGATCGACTTGACGGTGAACGGCGAGCGCCACCGGCTTTCCGTGGAGCCGCGCACCACCTTGGCCACCGTTCTACGCGACGAGCTCGGCCTCACCGGCACGAAGATCGGTTGCGATCGCGGAGCGTGCGGCGCCTGCACCGTCATGCTGGGCAACCAGCCGGTGCCCTCGTGCACGGTATTCGCGCTCGACGTGGCGGGGCAGCCGGTCACCACCATCGAGGGCCTGGCCCACGGCGAGCAACTGGCGCCCATCCAGGCGGCCTTCGTCGCGCACGACGCGCTCCAGTGCGGCTTCTGCACGCCCGGCATGGTGATGAGCTGCCACGCGCTGCTGCAGCGGAATTCGCACCCGACCGAGGCGGACGTCCGCCAGGCGGTGTCGGGCAACCTGTGCCGCTGCGGGACGTATCCGAAGGTGTTCGAGGCGGCGCTCGCCGCGGCATCGGGCAAGGTCGCGCTCGCGCCGCAGCCGCACGGATCGGGCGGGACGGGCGCGGGCGCCGCGCCGGTGCAGCAGCCGGAGCCGCGGCCTGCGAACGAGAGCCCGGCGAAGGGGACGACCACGGCGGATACGACCTCGGTTGCCAATCCCCAGTCCGCCGAGGGCGAGGCGCGCAAGGTGGCGATCGGCGTCGCTGGCTCGGCGCTGCGGCGCGAAGAGCGGAAGGTGCCCGCGAGCGAGCCTCGCGCCTGGGATGCGGACGCGAAGCTCTCCGTCGTCGGGCAGCCGCTTCCGCGCATCGAGGGGCCCGAGAAGGTCACCGGGCAGGCGCGATACTGCTACGACGTCCGCCTGCCGGGAATGCTGCACGCAGTCCTCGTCACCTCGCCGCACGCCCACGCGCGCATCCGCAGCGTGGACGTGACCGCCGCGGAGAAGATGCCGGGCGTGAAGGCGACGTACGTCGTCGAACGCATCCTCGGCCCGGCCGAGCTGCGCATCAAGCCCAAGGCCGAAGGCAAGTACCCGCTGGTCCGCTACGAGGGCCAACCCATCGCGGCTGTCGCCGCGGTCACGCGGGCTCAGGCGGAGGACGCGGCGCGGCGGATCAAGGCGGAGTACGAGGTGCTGCCGCACGCCTCGGACATCGAGGAGGCGCAGAAACCTGGCGCGCCGCTCGTGTTCGACGGGCCGGTCGAGCAGCCCTCGACCGCGGGCGGAGGTGGCGCGCCCAAGGGCCTGCCGCAGCGCGGGAACGTGCGCGGGCCGAACGTGCAGCTCATCCCGGCAGGGGCGGACGCCGACGCGGCGCTCGCCGCGAGTGCGGTGACCGTCGACGAGCGGTTTTCGACCGAGGTGCAGACGCACTCGGCCATCGAGACGCACGGCGCGGTGGCCGACTGGAAGCCCGACGGCCTGACCGTCTACGAGAGCACGCAGGGCATCTTCAGCGTCCAGGAGGAGCTGGCGACGCTCTTCGATGTCCCCAAAAGCAAGGTGCGGGTCGTCTGCGAGTTCACCGGCGGCGGATTCGGCGCCAAGTTCGGCGCCGGCAACCACGGCGTCATTGCTGCCCACCTCTCGCGCAAGGCGCGTGCCCCGGTGCGGCTGTTCCACGACCGCCGTGGCGAGCACCTCTCGGTCGGCAACCGCCCCAGCTCCATCCAGCGGCTGCGCATCGGCGCAGGCAAGGACGGCAAGCTGACCGCGCTGCGGCTCGACGCGTTCGGCAGCGCCGGGTGCGCCGCGGGCGCGGGCTGTTCCGGTCCGGTCAAGAACGTCTATCCCGCCAAGGCCGTGCACATCGAGGAGTCCGACGTGTTCCTGCACGCCGGTCCGGCGGCGGCGTTCCGCGCGCCGGGCCACCCGCAGGGCGCATTCGCGCTGGAGCAGGCGATGGACGAGCTGGCGTATCGGCTCGGCATCGATCCGCTGGAGCTGCGGGACAAGAACGATGCGCATCCGGCGCGGCGCGAGGAGCGCCGCATCGGCGCGCAGAAGATCGGCTGGGCCGAGGCGCGCAAGGTGAAGCCCGGAGCGCACCCCGGGACGTTGAAGCGCGGCGTCGGGTTTGCGCAGGGCGTCTGGTACAACTTCGACGGCCCGCCCTCGCTCGCGGAAGTGATCATCCACGACGACGGCAGCGTCGAGTGCCGATCGGGAGTCGCCGACATCGGAGGCGGCATCCGGACCGCCGTCGCGCAGGTCGTCGCCGAAGTGCTCGGCATCCGGCCGTCCGAAGTGCTGGTGCGGATCGGCGACACCAGCTTCCCCGTCGGTCCGCCTTCGGGCGGCAGCATGACCACCCAGGTGCTGACGCCGGCGGTGCGCCTCGCGGCGGAGCGCGCCCGGGAGGAGCTTTCGCGGCTCGCGCCCGGCGAGCAGGAGCTCCGCGCCGCGGCGCGCAAGATCAAAGGACGATCCGTCCGCGCCACGGGTGAGCGCGCGAAGGACTACGGCGGGTGGAAGGAGGACCGCTACGGGACCACCATCGGCGGGGCGCAGTTCGCCGAAGTCGAGGTGGACACGGAGACCGGCATCGTGCGCGTTCTCCGGGTCGTCGCGGTGCACGACTGCGGGCGTCCGGTGAACCGGCTCGCGCTCGAGTCGCAGATCAACGGAGGCATCATCCAAGGGATCTCGTTCGCCCTCTTCGAGAGGCGCGCTCTCGATCTGGCCACGGGTCGCATGGTGAACGCGGACCTCGAGCGCTACCGGATCGCGGGCAGCAAGGACGTGCCGAAGATCGAGCCGGTGATCATCGAGAACTACCTCGGCCGCACCAACACCGACGTCAGCGGGATCGGCGAGCCTGCGACCGTGCCGACCGCCGCGGCAGTGGCGAACGCCGTCTTCCACGCGACCGGGAAGCGGATCCGCCATACGCCGATGACTCCCGCGGTCATCCTCGCCGCGCTCGGAGGTGCCGCATGAACTCGTTCACCTGGTACGAGGCGACGGACGTGGCGGGCGCCATCCAGGCCGGCGCGCGGCAGGGCGCGTTGTTCAAGGCGGGCGGAGTCGACGTCACCGATCTGATGAAGGAAGGCGTCGCGCAGCCCGCCGCGCTGGTCAACCTGCGCCGCGTCGGCGAGCTGGACTTCCTCCGCGAGGAGAAGGGCGCGCTCGCGATCGGGCCGCTGGTGACGCTCGCGCGCCTCGCCGAGGACCCGCTGGTCGTGAAGGGCGCCAACGCGCTGGCGCAGGCGGCCGGCTGGGCGGGCACGCCGCAGATCCGGAACCTCGCCACTCTCGGCGGGAACCTCGCGCAACGGCCGAGGTGCCCGTACTTCCGCAGCGAGCTGTTCCATTGCCGGCGCAAGGGCGGCACGGAGTGCTTCGCGATGGTGGGCGAGAACCAGGAGCACGCGGTCTTCGACAACGACCTGTGCGCCATCGTCCATCCGAGCGGCACGGCGACGGCGCTGGTCGCGCTCGGCGCCACGTTGAAGCTGCGCGGCCCGCGCGGCGAGCGGACGCTGCCGATCGAGCAGTTCTTCGTCCGGCCGGGGCAGGACGTCCAGCGCGAGAACGTGCTGCAGCCCGGAGAGCTGATCGTCGAGGTCCGTGTGCCCACCGGCCGCCGCGCCTCATACGTGAAACTGATGCAGAAGCAGACCTTCGACTGGCCGCTGGCCGACGCCGCCGTGGCGCTCGCAATCGACGGCGGGACGGTGCGCGAGGCACGGGTCGTCATGGGCGCCGCGGCTCCGGTTCCGTGGCGCGCGGCTGCCGTCGAGAAGGCGCTCGCCGGCAAGAAGCTGGACGACTCGGTTGCACGCGACGCTGCGCGGCTCGCGACCGAAGGGGCGACGCCGCTGGACAAGAACCGGCACAAGCTGCCGGCGCTGCAGGCGGCGGTGCTGCGCGCGCTCCGCGCGGCGGGAGGTCTGGCATGAGCGGCGAACAGACTCCGCGCCTCTGCAAGTACCTGCGCGCGAAGACGCACGGCGTGCACGGCGATCCCGGGGCGCTGTGGGCGATGCGCAACGAGTCCACCGCGATCTACTGGTGCCTGCTCACCATGTCGCCCGCAGGGCCCGACGACGGTCTCGTGCACGCCTGCGACTGCGGCGAGGAGCGCGTCTGCTGCATTCCGGCAGAGGAGTCGCCGAGCGTTTGAATTCCAGGCGGGCGGGACCGTCGATCCGTCGAGAGCCACGACGGAGGAACCGATGCTCGCACTGCTCGCGCAACTCTTCGCATGCCACGCCGCCTGGGGTCCGCCGCCGCCGCCCCCGCCCCGGCCCGCTCTTCTGACGGAGCGGCACGCCATCGGGACGGCGCTGGACTATTGCCGCGATCGCGGGTTCGCTTGCCGGCCGGACGCAGCGTGGCTGGACCACGGCCGCGTCTGGCACGTGCGGCTCGACGTCGCTCGGCATCACCGCCGGGGAGAGATGTTCCTGGACCTCGACCGGTGGTCCGGCACCGTGCTCTCGGCGCGCGATCGGCTGCACCGCTACGCGAGGTACGACGACCGGTGGCAGTGGCGCCGCGATCGCGACTGACCGCCGCGCGAGCGGGGAGCGCCCCGCCGTGATACGCCGTGCTCGTGGACGTCTCGCATCGCATCGTCGACATCGGCGAGGTGAAGCTGCACTGCGCGGAGATGGGGCAGGGCCCGCTGGTGCTGCTCCTGCACGGGTTCCCGGAATGCTGGGTCTCGTGGCGTAACCAGATGCCGGCCTTGGCGGAGGCGGGCTTCCGCGTGGTCGCGCCGGATCTGCGCGGATACGGCAAGTCGGACAAGCCGCCAGGCCTCGAGGCCTACAAGGTCGAGGTGCTGGCGCGGGACGTGGCGCGGCTGATCGAGGCGCTCGGCGAGCAGCGCGCGCACGTCGTCGGGCACGATTGGGGCGGAGCGGCGGCGTGGTTCTTCGCCATGTGGCACGCGGAGCGGCTCGGCCGGCTGGCGATCCTGAACGCGCCGCATCCGGCGCGGTTCGCGCAGGCGCGAAGGCAGCCGCGGCAGTTCCTGCGCAGCTGGTATGTGCTCCTGTTCCAGCTCCCCTGGCTGCCGGAGGCGCTGATGCGCGCAGGCGACTTCTTCGGCATGCGGCAGGTCTTCCGCCACGACCCGCAGCGCCGCGGAGCGTACAGCGAGGACGACATCGACCAGATCGTCGCGGCGGCGCGCGAGCCGGGCGCCTTGACGGCGATGATCAACTGGTATCGGGCGATGCTTCAGCGCCCCACGCACACGCGGTGGAAGCCGATCGAGCGGCCCGTGCAGGTCATCTGGGGCGAGAAGGACCGTTTCCTGCTGCGCGAGATCGCGGAGCCTTCCCGCGAATGGGTCCCGGATCTCCGCGTGGCGCGCATTCCGGAGGCGAGCCACTGGGTGCACGCCGACGCGCCCGAGAAGGTGAACGGGCTATTGATCGACTTTCTCCGTGCGTAACCTACCGGGGTGCCCGTCCGCGGTAAGAAAGCGAAGCGAGCGCCCGCCCGTCCCTCGGCAGGCCGGCGCACGCGGAAGGACGGAGCCGCCTTGCGCAAGCGTCTGCCCGAGTACGAGGCGAAACGCGATTTCGCCATCACCCCCGAGCCCGCGCCGGGGACCGCGCAGCCCTCGGAGGAGCGCCCCTCTTTCGTCGTCCACAAGCACGACGCCACGCGGCTCCACTATGACGTCCGCCTGGAGATGGACGACGCGCTCGCCTCGTGGTCGGTCCCGAAGGGGCCGTCGTACGATCCGGGGCAGAAGCGGCTCGCCATCCAGACCGAGGACCACCCGCTCGAGTACGGGAACTTCGAGGGGCGGATACCGGACGGCGAATACGGCGCCGGCGATTCGCTCATCTGGGACAACGGCACGTACGAGGCGGTTCCGCCAGGGACGCCCAGCGAGCAGCGCAAGAAGGGGCATCTGCGCGTCCGGTTCCACGGCAAGAAGCTCGACGGCGAATGGCACCTGGTGCGCACCGGGGGCATGCAGGGGACCAAGTCGCAGTGGCTGATGTTCAAGGGCAAGGATGGCAAGGAAGACGCGAAATACGACGTGGTCGCGGAGCGGCCCGAGTCGGTGGTGAGCGGCCGCGTCGCGACGCGCGGACCTGAGCGCGCCGGGGCGTTGCGGGCGCCGAGGCCGGGGCCGGAGAAGCTGCTCGAGCGCATGCTGCCACCCATGCTGGCGACCCTCGTCGACGAGCCGCCGCCCGACGAGGACAACTGGATCGAGGAGCGCAAGTACGACGGGTACCGCGCGCTCTGCGGGGTCTCGAACGGACGCGTGGCGATGGTGACCCGCAATGCGCTCGACCTGACGGGGCGGTTCCCGGCGATCGCGCGCTCGCTGTCGCAGATCGTGGTGGGCGACGCCGTGATCGACGGTGAGATCGCCATCCTGGACGGGAAGGGCGTTCCGCGATTCGAGCTCATCCAGCAGGGCAAGAACGACGAGGCGCTGCTCTTCGCCTTCGATCTCTTGCGGCTCGACGGCGAGGACCTGCGGGAGCGCCCGATCGAGCAGCGCCGCGACCTGCTCCGCAGCCTGTTCTCCAATACGGCGGCGAACCTGCGGCTCGCCGAGGAGTTGCAAGGGCCGGCGGCCGAGCTGCGCGAAGAGGCGCGGCGGGACGCATGGGAAGGCATCATCCTGAAGAGGCGCGGCTCTCCGTACCAGAAGGGCCGCAGCCACGATTGGCTGAAGCTCAAGGCGCTCGCCACGCAGGAGCTGGCCATCGTCGGCTGGACGCCGGGCGAAGGCAACGCCTCGAGCGGCATCGGCGCGCTGCTCCTCGCAGTGAACGAAGGCGGGACGCCGGAGTTCGCCGGAAAGGTCGGCACCGGGTTCTCCTCCAAGCAGCGGAAAGAGCTCCTGCAGGAGCTGGGCAAGGACGCGGTGGAGGAGCCGCAGGTGCGCGGCGCGCCACGCATGCGGGATGCGCACTGGGTGAAGCCGCGCCTCGTCGCCCAGGTGCAGTTCACGGAGTGGACGCACGATGGGAAGCTGCGGCACCCGAGCTTCCAGGGACTGCGCCCGGACAAGACGCCGATGGAGACCGTGCGCGAGAAGCCGTCGCCGCCGCCCGAGCCGTCGCGATCGAAGTCGGGAGCGACCTCGCGGCCGGCGGCGCGATCGCGCGCGAAGCCCGAAGCCGAGGAAACGCGCGAGCACGTCGAGGTGAAGCTGACCAACCCCGATCGTCTCCTCTATCCGAAGGACGGCATCACCAAGCGCGAGGTGGCGGAGTACTACGACGCCGTCTCGGGCCCGCTGCTCGCCGCGCTGAAGGATCGCCCGATCGCGGTCATCCACTGGAACCAGGGCGTCGGGAAGGCTGGCTGGTTCGAGCAGAACACGGGGCAGAAGGCGGAGCCGTGGATGCAGGTGGTGGACACTCCGTCGGGCAAGAACCCCGTGCGCCACCTGGTCGTGGATCGTCCGGAGACGCTGCGCTGGCTGGCGCAGCACGCCGCGCTCGAGCTGCACATGTGGCACTCGCGCGCGCAGAACCTGACGATGCCGGACTGGGTCGTATTCGACCTCGACCCGGCCGACGGGAAGGACATCGAGCAGGCCATCGAGGTCGCCCAGATCCTCCACGGAATGTTCGACCGCCTCGGCCTCCCGAGCGTGCCGAAGACGACGGGCAAGCGAGGTTTGCACGTGCTGGTCCCACTCGCGCCGGGGCACACCTACGACGATGCGCAGGCATTCGCGCTCTCCGTGGGCGAGACGCTGGCGCAGAAGCTCCCGCAGATCACGCTCGAGCGCGCCAAGGAGAAGCGGAAGGGGCGGCTGTACTTCGATTGCCTGCAGAACGGGTACGGCAAGACGGTGATCGCGCCGTACTCGCTTCGCGGCGCCGAAGGAGCGCCCGTCTCGACCCCGCTGCGCTGGAACGAGGTCGAATCCGGGCTCGACCCGAAGCAGTTCAACCTGCGCACCATCCCGGCGCGGCTCGAGGAAGTGGGCGACCTCTTCGCCCCGGCGCTGCGCCAGGGCATCCGCCTTCCTAGATTCAATCGGTGATGCGCGACTTGTACGAAGTGCTGGGGCTCTCGGACGACGCGACCGACGAGGCGATCCGGTCCGTGTACCGCCAGCTCGCCCGCACGTTCCATCCCGACGTGAACGCAGACCCCGCCGCCGTCGATCACTTCCGCGAAATCACCGACGCATACGTCGTGCTCTCCGACCCCGAGTCACGCAGCCGCTACGACCGCGCCCGCCGCCGCCGCCCGCGCCGCTCCCGGGGCGAGGAGACGGAAACGGTCATCGGCCTCCGCCTCGCCGGCATCGACCTGGGCGGCCTCTTGGGCGTGAGCGTCCGGGTCCAGCGGCGCGCGCTGCTCGACGACGAGCCCGCACCCGAGCCTGAGCCGGCGCAGCCAGTGCGCGCGCGCCTTCGTTCGCGCCGCCGGTAGATTCTGTTCAACTTGTCCCGAGACGAGTCCGTCATCGAACCGAGGATCGAGCTCACTCCGGTGGATGCACGCCCACGATCGCCTTGACGATGAAGGAGTCGGAGCCCGAGCCGGCGCCGATGCCGAGGTTCAGGTCGAGCCAGCGCGTCGCGACATCGAGGACGCCGAAGCCGCGGTGGACCTGTTCGCGCACCGGAAGCAGCGAATCGACTGCGCCCAGAGCCGCGTAGTACTCGGCGCCGAGCGAGAGCGCATCGGTCAGCGACCAGGCTGCCTTGGCGCAGGGCTCCAGCTCCGGGTGGAAGCCCCCGCTGAACTCGAACGACACGATCGGGTTGAGCCACAAGCCGAGGCGGCCCTGGCGCGTCTCGAGGATGGGGCGGAATTCGCCGCCGTGGCGCGCCGCTTCGTACGCCGCCGGGATGAAGGACAGCTCGCCGTTCAGCGCGACGCGGAGCCAGCCGAAGAGAGGATCGAGAAGCCGCGCTTTCATGCGCAGCTTGGTTCCGGCGTAGTCGTACGTTCCCTCCGGCCGCAGCGCCGACTGGAGATAGGCGCCGACTTCCAGCCAGTCCGTGAGACCCAGGTGGGGTTCCAGCGTCGCATGCGCCACTCGACGGGTCGGCAGTTCGCCCGCCGCGGACGGCTCGGTCGACCCGTTCAAGAAGCTGTTGAGGTGGACCTCCAGGCCTGGCGTCAGCGGAGGCGCGGTGTTCGCGTCGTAGACCTGGATCTCGAAGGGATCCTGCGCGCGCGCCGCGCCGGCGCACAAGAGCAGTAGCAATGCGGCGCGCACGGGAGCAGTGTACGGCGAAACGTCCGGTCTCGGGCGGACTCTAGACGGAGATCGGAGGATGCAATGGCCGAGAAGCGGTACCTGATCGTGGGCGGTGGGATGACCGGTCACGCGGCAGCGCAGGCGATCCGCGAGCTGGACCCCCGGGGAGAGATCACCATCCTCGGCGCCGAGCCGCACCCCCCCTACGCGAGGCCTCCGCTCTCCAAGGCGCTCTGGAAAGGCCAGGCGGAGGACTCGGTCTGGCTGCCGCAGGTCGCGAACCTCGAGCTGCTCTCGGGACGCCGCGCCGCCTCGATCGACCGCAAGGCGCACGCGGTCGCCGACGACCGCGGAAACTCGCATGCGTACGACAAGTTGCTCCTCGCGACCGGCGGGGCGCCTCGGCGGCTCCAGTTCGGCGGCGATCGCGTCGTGTACTTCCGGACCGTCGACGACTACCGGAAGATCAGAGGCAACGCCGGGAAGCGCGCAGTCGTCATCGGCGGCGGCTTCATCGGCAGCGAGATGGCGGCGGCCCTCTCCGTCGACGGCCGGCAGGTGACCATGGTCTTCCCGGAGGACGGCATCTGCGCCCGCGCGTTCCCGAAGGACCTGGTCGACTTCGTCACCGGCTACTACCGGGAGAAGGGCGTGCAGGTGCTCACGAACGACGTGCCGGTCGCCATCTCCGATTCCGGCAGCGTGCGGACGAAGTCCGGTCGCGACCTCGCGGCGGACGTCGTCATCGGCGGGCTCGGCATCGTCCCCGAGACGCAGCTCGCGGAAGCGGCGGGCCTGACGGTGCGCGACGGCATCGTCGTCGACGCGCAGCTCCGCACCAACGATCCGGACATCTACGCCGCCGGCGACGTGGCGCGCTTCCACAGCGAAGTGCTCGGCAAGGACGTCCGCGTCGAGCACGAAGACAACGCGAACACGATGGGCAAGCTGGCGGGACAGGCGATGGCCGGCGCCCCGATCACCTGGCGCCACGTCCCGATGTTCTACTCGGACCTGTTCGACCTCGGGTACGAGGCAGTGGGGGAGATCGACTCGCGCCTGGAGACCTTCGCCGACTGGAAGGTCCCCTTCCGCGAAGGCGTCGTCTACTACCTGCGCGACGGCCGCGTCCGCGGCGTGCTCCTCTGGAACACCTGGGGCCAGGTGGACAACGCGCGCGCGCTGCTCGCCGAGCCCGGTCCGCATCGCGACTTGAAGGGTCGATTGCCGCGCTGATTTCTCCGCGCCGTCCGCTCGCGGTGCTACGCTCCCGAGCGTGGCGGACGACATCGTCATCCCGGCGTTTCGCAGCGTCCCGCGCACCGGCGTCATCTACGTCACGTCCGAGGCGCACCGGCGCGGCTACCGGGCGCGCGATCCGAGCTGGTGCAACCTCGGACAAGGACAGCCCGAGACGGGGGACCTGCCCGGCGCGCCGCCGCGCGTGCACCAGGTGGCGATCGACGTGGACGATCAGGAGTATGCCCCGGTGCCGGGCATCTGGGCGCTGCGCGAGGCGGTCGCGTCGCTCTACAACCGGCTCTACCGCAAGGGCATGCCGTCGCAGTACTCGGCGGAGAACGTCTCGATTTCGGGCGGCGGGCGCGCCTCGCTGACGCGGGCGGCGGCGTCGCTTGGCCACATCAACCTCGGCCACTTCCTCCCCGACTACACGGCGTACGAGGAGCTGCTCGACATCTTCCGCGCCTTCACGGCCATCCCCATCCTGCTCGAGGGCGAGCGCGGATACGCGTTCACCGCCGACGACCTCAAGCGCGAGGTGCAAGGGCGCGGCCTCTCCGCGCTGCTCGTCTCGAACCCCTGCAACCCGACCGGCAAGCTCGTCCAGGGCGAGGAGCTGTCCCGCTGGGTGCGGCTCGCGCGCGAGCTCGAGTGCACGCTTCTCATCGACGAGTTCTACAGCCACTACGTGTGGAGCGCGCGGCCGGGGCAGCTGCCCATCGAGAGCGCGGCGCGCTACGTCGAGGACGTCGACCGCGACCCGGTGGTGCTCTTCGACGGCTTCACCAAGAACTGGCGATACCCCGGCTGGCGCGTCACCTGGACGGTGGCGCCGAAGACGGTCATCGAGGCGGTGTCGAGCGCGGGATCGTTCCTCGACGGCGGAGGCACGAAGCCCCTGCAGCGCGCCGCCATCCCGCTCCTGAACGACGAGCACGTGCGCGCCGAGACGCTCGCGACCCACGCGGTCTTCCGCGAGAAGCGCGACCGCATGCTCTCCCGCCTCGAGCGCATGGGGATCCGCGCCGACCGTGCGCCGGACGGCACCTTCTACGTCTGGGGGAACATCTCGGGGCTGCCCCCGCCGCTCAACGACGGCATGGGCTTCTTCCGCGCCGCGCTGGAGCGCAAGGTCATCACCGTGCCCGGCGAGTTCTTCGACGTGAATCCCGGCAAGCGGCGCAGCCGGCGCGCGTCGCGCTTCAAGAGCTACACCCGGTTCTCCTTCGGGCCGCCCGAGGCGGAAATCGAGACCGCTCTCGGGCGGCTGGAGCAGCTGGTCGCCGAGGCGACCGCGAAATGACTCACTGCCGCGGGTTCTGGGTGCTCTGCGACTGATCGCTCTGGTTCGGATTGCTCTGCGACTGGTCGCTCTGGGACTGGCCGGTCTGCGACTGGCCCATGCCCGACGACTGGCTCCCGGACCGCGACGAGCGCACGGTGATCTTCAGCGCGGTCGCCTGCCCGTCGATGACCTGGTAGGAAGCGCGCACGTCCTCGCCGGCCCGGATCTGGTCAGCCGAGCCCAAGCGGCCGTTGACCGTGATCGAAGTCGAGTCGTTCAGCTTCAGTCGCAGGTCGCCCTGGTCGCTGGAGCGCACCACCAGCTCGTCCTTGCTGGCGGACAGGGCCTGCCCGCTGACGTTCTTGGTCTGCATGAACTGCTGCTGGTTCTGCTGCGCGAGCTGCTGGTGCTGCTGCGCCTCGGACTGCTGCAGCTGCATCGCCTGCTGCTGGTCGCGCTGCGCCTGCTGGTGCGCCTGGTTCGCGAGCTGCTGAGCGTCCTTCTGCGACTGCTCCGCCTTGGCGCGCTGCGCGTTCAGGCGGGCCTGCGTGTCGGCCAGCTCCTTCTGCTTCTGCACCAGTTCCTGCTGGAGCTTCTCGGCCTTCTGCTGCTCTTCCAGCGCGCTCTTCTGCGCATCCGCCGAGCGTTGCAGCGCCTGCTGCGCCTGCGACTGGGTCTTCGTCGAGTCGCTCATCTTCTGGTTGTTCGAGGAGCCCGTGGCGCACCCGAGCGCCAGGGCGGGGATCGTCGCCAGCCACCATGTCCGTCTCATGAGAAGTCCTCCAAGCTGTCAGCCCCCCTCGTCGGCCGTAAGGTGCAACGTGGTCGAGCCACCTGCAGCGGGCGGGCCAGCGGCTGGTGTGTCCAGAACGCGACCGATGCGTTGCGGCGCGGGCGTGACTACTCCTGGCCGAGGGAGGGGCACGCATGCGCTTCGTTCGCTGGTTCTCGGACGTCGGCCTGGCAGACGTGGGCCTGGTCGGCGGCAAGAACGCCTCGCTCGGCGAGATGATCCGGTCGCTCTCGCCGCTGGGCGTCCGCGTGCCCGAGGGCTTCGCCATCACGGCCGAGGCCTACCGCGAGCTCGTCCGCGGGGCCGGCATCGAGGACCAGATTCGCGAGCTGCTCGGGGGACTTCGCCGCGACCATGTCCAGGACCTGGTCGAGCGCAGCGAGAAGATCCGGCGCCTCATCACCTCCGCGGAGCTGCCGCCGGCGCTGCGCGACGAGGCGCTCTCCGCCTATCGGGAGCTCTCCGCGAAATACTCAGTAGAGGATGCAGACGTGGCCGTCCGATCCTCCGCCACCGCCGAGGACCTGCCCGGGGCGAGCTTCGCCGGCCAGCAGGACACCTACCTGAACATCCGGGGAGAGGAGGCGCTGCTCGACGCCGTACGCCGCTGCTTCGCGAGCCTCTTCACCGCCCGCGCCATCGGGTACCGCGAGGACATGGGGTTCGACCACCTGGAGGTGGCCCTGTCCGTCGGGGTGCAGAAGATGGTGCGCTCGGACCTGGCATCGTCGGGGGTGCTCTTCACGCTCGACCCGGAGAGCGGCCACCGCGGCGTCGCGCTGATCACCTCCAGCTGGGGCCTGGGCGAGGCGATCGTCCAGGGCCAGGTCGTGCCGGACCAGTTCTACGTGCACAAGCCCACGCTGCGCGATGGGCATCGCTCGCTGGTATGGAAGACGGTCGGGAGCAAGGAGCGGCGGATGGTCTACGCCGCGCCCGGATCGGGCAAGCTGGTCGAGCTGCAGCCCGTGCCCGACGAGCTGCGCTCGCGACCGTCGCTCACCGACGACGAGGTGCTCCAGCTCGCGCTCTGGGCGCTGCAGATCGAGGACCACTACGCCCGCGTGCGCGGCTCCGACTCGCCCATGGACGTCGAGTGGGGCAAGGACGGGCAGACCGGGGAGCTGTTCATCCTGCAGGCGCGCCCGGAGACGGTGCATTCGAATCGGAAGGGCGCCGCGCTGCGCATCTACCGGCTGACGGGGAAGGGCGAGCAGCTCGCGCAGGGCCTGGCGGTGGGCGAGGCGATCGCGGTCGGGCGTGCCCGCGTGATCCGCAGCCCGTCGCAATTCGAGGAGTTCCAGCGGGGAGAGATCCTGGTCACGGAGAGCACCGACCCCGACTGGGAGCCGATCATGAAGATGGCCGCCGGCATCGTCACCGAGCGCGGCGGCCGGACGTCCCACGCCGCGATCGTCGCCCGCGAGCTGGGGATCCCCGCGGTCCTGGGCGCCGTGGACGCGATGCGGAAGGTGCCCAGCGGCGAGACGGTCACGCTGTCGTGTGCCGAGGGTGAGCAGGGCCGCATCTACCGCGGCGCGCTCGAGTACGAGGTGGACGAGCTGGATCCGTCGCAGTTCCCGCGTCCGCGGACGCAGATGATGCTCAACGTGGGCAGTCCGGAGCAGGCTTTCTCGGCCGCCATGCTGCCCAACGACGGCGTGGGGCTCGCGCGCATGGAGTTCATCTTCGCGAGCTGGGTGAAGGTGCATCCGCTCGCGCTGACCAGGTACGCCGAGCTGGCGCCGGAAGTGAAGAAGGAGATCGACGCGGTCACGCGCGGTTACGCGGACAAGACGGACTACTTCGTCGACAAGCTGTCGCAGGGCATCGGCGTCATCGCCGCCGCGTTCCACCCCAAGCCGGTCATCCTGCGCCTCTCCGACTTCAAGTCGAACGAGTACGCGACGCTCCTCGGCGGGCGGCAGTTCGAGCCGTCCGAGGAGAATCCGATGATCGGGTGGCGCGGCGCCTCGCGCTACTACCACCCGCAATACAAGGAAGGCTTCGTCCTCGAGGCGCGGGCGATCCGCCGGGCGCGCGAGGAGTTCGGCCTGAAGAACCTCCTCGTCATGGTGCCCTTCTGCCGTACGCCCGAGGAGGGACGCCGCGTGCTCGAGGTGCTGCGCGAGTGCGGTCTCCCGCAGGGGAAGGACGGGCTCGAGGTGTACGTGATGGCGGAGCTGCCGTCGAACGTCTTCCTCGCCGAGGAGTACGCGCGCATCTTCGACGGGTTCTCCATCGGCTCGAACGATCTGACGCAACTCTGCCTCGGCGTCGACCGCGACTCGGCTTTGGTCGCGCCGCTCTTCGACGAGCGGAACGCGGCGGTGAAGCAGGCGTGCGCACGGATCATCGCGGCGGCGCGCCATGCCGGACGGAAGGTCGGCATCTGCGGGCAGGCGCCGAGCGACTTCCCGGACTTCGCGGAGTTCCTCGTCGAGCAGGGGATCGACTCGATCAGCCTGACTCCGGACTCGCTGCTCAAGACCTCCGAACGCGTCGCGCAGGCGGAGCAGCGGCCACGGCGCGCCAGTCCAGCTCGCCGCGCCGGCGACTTCCACGTCGTCGCGCGGCCGATCGCCGCGTACGCGGACACCGAGCCGTTCTTCCCCGACAAGCCGGAATAGCGCTGCTGCCCGGCGGCGGCGCACCTGACCAGCGTCAGATGATGAACGCGGTCGCAATGCTCACATTGCGACACGGGGACTGGTCTTCTTCGAGGGGGCACCGTCATGATCGCCGTCCTGGGCGCGCTGCTCGCCGGCGCCATCGCGCCAATCGGAAACGGAAATGCGCTCACCCTTCCCGCCGCACGCCATCTGGTGCGCATGGACACGGGCGGCGGACGCCCGCCTGCGTGGCTGCTGGCCATCCAGCAGGACGGTGCCGATGGGCATGGCCTGTGGTTCCTGCGCAGCGACGACGGCGCGGCGACGTGGTCCTCGTACGCGCCCATCCAGGACGACTGGAGCGAACGCGATACGCCCGACCTGGTCACGGTCGGCAACGACATCGCGCTCGTGTACTCGTACGAAGGCCCGACGCTGGACGGCTCCGCGCGACACGACGTCTTCTTCCAGTGGTGGCGCTGGGACGGCCGCAACGACTGGTCGCCGTCGCCGCCGGTGCGGGTGTTCGACTCGACCTCGTCGACGACGGCGTACTACCGCGGGCTCATCGCGATCGACTCCGTCGGGCGCATCTGGATCCAGGCGTTCCGACTCAACTCCGACGGGACGCACACCGCGATGATCACGGTGAGCGCCGACGGCGGCGCGACGTTCTCGCAGCAGCCGTCGCTCGCGACGCTGGGGACGCGCTCGGGCGGGCGGCTCATCAGCCTCGGAACGAGGCTCATGTTCCTGTACGGGACCCACGGCTGCTGCGACCCGGGGAGGATGCGGCTGCGCGCCGACTCCGATCCGATCGGAACCTGGAGCAGCGCGACGACGGTCCTCTCCGACGGCATCTACCACGGAGCCGCGCTGAGCGCGGTGGCGGACGGCGCGGGCGGGCTGCACCTCGTCTACAAGAACGTGACCGAGAAGCTCTTCTACCGGCGCTTCGACGGCTCGAGTTGGAGCAGCGCGACGCTGCTCGAAGGGGCCGCCGACTGGGCGCTGCAACCCGCGGTGACGCGGCTCGGCGACGATCTCGTCATCTTCTTCAACCACATGGTCACGACGAACACGAGCTACCGCTTCATGTACCGGACGATGCACGCGGGCTCGTTCAGCTCGGCGACCATGGTGGACTCCAGCAGTGGATTCAAGGGCTATCCCGCCGCGGTGGAGACGCTGCCGCTCTCCACGGTCGACGTGCCCTGTATCTTCGGCAAGACGCCCGACGCGGACAGCTCGGGGAACGCGAACGTCGTGTTCGGCAAAGCGCCCGCGCCCAGCGCGGCTCCGCCGCCGCCGCCTCCGCCGCCGCCTCCTCCTCCACCTCCTCCTGACGGCGGCACCGACGCGGGGACGCCGGACGGCGGAGCCGTTCTGCCGCCTCCGCCGCCTCCCTCGGGGACGGTGCTCTTCTCGGATTCGTTCAACCGCACCAGCTCCACCGGGCTCGGCTCGAGTTGGACCATCGTGTCTGGCCTGTGGATCACCGACTCGCGCGCCAACTCCGATCTCGACGGGCTGGACCGCGCGATCGTGAAGGGCATCACCTGCGCCGACTGCCGCATCGACGCGCGGGTGGTCGGGTACGGGACCGCGGCAACGGGGTTCACGCTGCGCGAGACGGCGTCGGGCGATCGGTACGACATGGTCGTCCTGTCGAACGGCAACGTACGGATCCGCCGCTGGCGCTCGGGCAGCGCGGCGGTGCTCGGCGAGGCGGCCAGCGGAATTCCCGATCTCAGCGATTGGGCGACGGCCGCGTTCAGCGTGCAGGGGGCCGCGCCGGTCACCCTCACGGCGACGGTGAACGGCGCGATCCGCCTGAGCGTTACCGATTCGACCGCGCAGGCGATCACTGGCGCGGGTGCGGCCGGCCTGACCACGCAGGCGGCCGGGACCTGGTTCGACGACTTCAAGCTGACGGCGTTCGGTTCCGCCGCGCCTCCTCCGCCACCGCCACCGCCGCCACCGCCGCCTCCTCCGCCGGACGCCGGGACGCCCGATGCTGGTGTTCCGGACGCCGGGACTCCGGACGCTGGCGTTCCTGACGCCGGTACTCCCGACGCCGGTGCTCCCGACGCCGGCGCTCCGGACGCCGGAGC
>Ga0114129_10002470_pt1 | contig 25675 bp, 32 predicted proteins | sample RhiMetdeltSRZDD1_FD_80071 | JGI IMG/M metagenome (GOLD analysis project Ga0114129, IMG submission 80071) | Populus rhizosphere microbial communities from Tennessee, USA - Rhizosphere MetaG P. deltoides SRZDD1 (version 2) (version 2) | ecosystem: Host-associated > Plants > Roots > Rhizosphere >...
ATCTTCGTCAGCTTGCAGGCCTACGAGTGGACGCACCTGATCCATCGCGGCCTGCACATCAACGGCAACCCGTGGGGCGCCTCGCTGTTCGGCACGTCGTTCTTCCTGGTGACCGGCTTCCACGGGCTGCACGTGACGGCGGGCGTCATCTACCTGCTCGCCACGATGGGAGTCGTCGCGCGGCGCGCGCAGCCGATGGCCTCGTACAACTTCGTCGAGATCACGGGGCTGTACTGGCACTTCGTCGACCTGGTGTGGATCATGGTGTTCACCTTCATGTATCTCCTCTAGGGGACAGGGGTCATGGCGGAACACAAGCATCCGAACTACATGGCGATCTTCTATTACCTCGCGATCCTGACCGCGGTGGAGCTGGGCGTGATCTTCCTGCCCATCCCCAAGCTCTACATCGCGGTGCTCCTCTGCGTCTTCGCGGTGTGGAAGGCGACGCTGGTGGCGATGTACTTCATGCACCTCAAGCTCGAGACGCGCACGCTCGGCCTGATCGCGGTCACGCCGCTGGCCATCGCGACGCTCCTCGTGTTCGTGCTGCTGCCGGACGGCTTCGCCGTCGCCAAGAAGACCTCGGACGACAAGAAGGTCGCCGCCCCCGAGGCGGCGAAGCACTGAGCCGCTCGCGCGTGGACGAGACACGCTGTGGCCGAGGCGCTGCGGCGGGTAGCGACGGGCATCGGCCGCGGCCTGCGGCTGCGTTGCCCGCGTTGCGGCCGCGCGCCGCTCTACCGCGGCTGGTTCACGATGAACGAGGTCTGTCCGGTCTGCTATCTGAAATTCGAGCGGGCGCAGGGCTATTGGGTCGGCGCGATCTACGTCAACTACGCCGTCACCACGGTCGTGGCCATCGCCGGGTACTTCCTGCTGTGGACGCGTACCGAGCTGTCGACGGCCACGCAGCTCGAGATCTGGCTGCCGTTCTGCGTGGTGTTCCCGCTGTGGTTCTTCCGCTACAGCCGCAGCCTCTGGCTCGCCATCGAATACGGGCTCAATCCGAATCTGTGAGGGGCGCTGCGTGAAATGGCTGGTGCTGCTGGCGGTGCTGGTGGCGTTGCCGGAGACGGCGGCGCAGGCGGCCTACGAAGAGGTCGCGGTCACCGACGGCGGCACGCTGTCCGGCGTGGTGCGCTTCGCCGGGACGCCGCCGCGACTCGACCCGATCGTCGTGCACCGCGACCGCGACATCTGCGGCGAGCACCAGGCGTCCGAGGCGCTGGTGGTGGGACCGGATCGCGGGGTACGCGGTAGCGTCGTGATGATCGAGGGCGTCGCGAAGGGCAAGAAGGCGACGGGCGAGGTCCTGATCGACAGTCAGCGCTGTCTCTTCGTCTCGCACGTCAGCGCGCTGGCCGCCGGCGAGCGGGCACGCGTGAAGAGCTCCGACGCCACCGTCCACAACGTGCGTGGATTCATGGGTGCGGCGCCCGTATTCAACCTCGCGCTGCCCCCTCGCGATCAGCTTGTCGACATCACCCGGCGCCTCACCAGGCCGGGCGCCGTGCGGATCGTGTGCGAGGCGCATCCCAACATGTTTGCGTGGCTGTTCGTCCACGACAGCCCGTACGTCGCAGTCACGGACGACGCCGGGGCGTTCCGGATCGCCGACGTTCCGCCGCACACGTACAAGGTCACCGTGTGGCACGAGGGTTATCGATCCCGAGGCGTAAGCAAGGACGGCCGGCCGCTGTACGACGAGCCACGCACGATCACCAAACACGTCACCATCGCGCCCCGCGGCGCGGTTACGGTTCAGTTCGAACTCAAGTAAACGGGGGAGCGAGCGAATGTACAAGCACGTCTACGTGCCGGTGGACAACTCGGAGCACAGCAACCGCGCCATCGACCTCGCGGTCGAGCTGGGCCGCGCGTTCGGCGCGCGGCTCACCGGCTCCCACGTTTACGCGGCGCGCCTGCACGATTACCGGTTCAAGCAGATGGAGTACACGCTCCCCGAGGAATACAAGGACGAGAACGAGCTCGAGCGCCAGCGCAAGATCCACGACTCACTGATCGCCATGGGGCTCCAGCTGATCTCCGAGTCCTATCTCGACGTCATGAAGATGAAGGCCGAGGCGGCGGGGCTCGCGTTCATGGCCAGGATGATGGACGGCAAGCACTACAAGGCCCTGATCGAGGACACCCTCGCCTCCGATTACGACCTCGTCGTGATGGGCGCGCTCGGCATGGGCGCGGTGAAGGATAGTCAGCTCGGATCCGTGACCGAGCGCTTCGTGCGCCGGGTCGAGCGCGACACGCTCGTCGTGCGCAATCCGGACGCGCTCAAAGACGGCGAAGGCGCAATCGTGGTCGGGCTCGATGGCTCACCGCAGTCTTTCCACGGGCTCCAGATCGGCATCGCGCTGTCGAAAGCCCTCAACCGGCCCGTGCAGGCCATCGCGGTCTACGACCCGTATCTGCACTACGCGATGTTCAACGGCATCGTCGGTGTGCTCAGCGAGAAGGCCTCCAAGATCTTCCGTTTCAAGGAGCAGGAGCAGCTGCACGAGGAGATCATCGACACGGGGCTGGCCAAGATCTATCAGTCGCACCTCGAGATCGCGCGCAAGCTCGCGGCTGAGGCCGGCGTCGATCTCGCGATTACGCTGCTGGACGGCAAGTGCTTCGAAAAGGTGCTGACCTTCGCGCGCAAGGAGCAGCCGTGGCTGCTCATCCTCGGTCGCGTCGGCGTGCATTCCGACGAGAACGAGAAAGATCTCGGCTCCAACACCGAGAATCTGCTGCGCCTGGCGCCGTGCAACGTCCTGCTGACCGGCGGCCGATTCTACCCACCGCTCGACGTCAAGGCGGAGGAGATCATCTCGTGGACCGAAGAGGCGGAGGCGCGGATGGAACGCGTGCCGCCCCAGGTGAAGGGCGTGGCGCGCACCGCGCTGCTGCGCTATGCGATCGAGCAAGGGCACACCGTCATCACCAACAAGGTGATCGACGAGGCCATGGCGATCTTCATGCCGACACGCATGGCGGAGAAGATGCAGATCATGGCCGAAGATCTGGCCGTCGCGAAGCTGCGCGCCGAATCACAGCCGGCCACGGCCATCTGCTCGGTCTGTGGCTACACGGTCAAGGGTCCGAACGCCGTCGTCACGTGCCCGGTGTGCAAGGCCGCGCCCGAGAAGTTCCAGGTCATCAGCAGGGACGTGGTGGAGGCGATCGCGGCGCAGGAAGGCGGCGTCGAGGAAGAGGAGGCGCTGCCTGGCGTGCAGGTGAAGTGGTCCGCCGATGCGCGTGACGCGCTCCGTGAGGTGACCGACGCCTATCTGCGACGGCGCGCGAAGGCGCGCGTGGAAAAGTACGCGCGCAGCCGCAAGATTCCGGTCATCACGTGCCAGCTGGCGCTGCCCATGATCGAGGAGACGGTCGGACGAGATAAGCTCGGGGCCGGCTGGGACACGCTGCTGGCGCGCACGAAGTTCGAGCCGGCTCAGGCACCTGTCGCCGTGGTCAGCGAGGGGGGCGCGTTCAATTGGACGGACGACGCCACCGCGCGCCTCAACCGCGTGCCCGCGGGTTTCATGCGTGACATGACACGCGAGGAAGTCGAAAAGGTGGCCACGGCCAAGGGCGTGACCACGATCGACCTCGCCGTGTGCGAAGAAGGCATCGGTCACGCACGCGAGACGATGAACGAGGTCATCGCCGGGTACGTGTCGAACAAGAAGCCGAGGTAAGCTTCGCTGTGGCCGAGGCCCCGCCGGCGGCGCGGCGGCTCGTCGTCGCACGTTTCTGCGGAAACGTTCTGTCGCGTTCCCGCGGGAACGTCTGCCGCGCCTTTCTGCGGCCGGGCCGCCGATGAGCAGCACGCCGTCGCCGTATACCGCGTACTCGGTCTCCTGGAATCTCACCCAGCGCTGCAATCTCGAGTGCGCGCACTGCTATATGTCGGCGCATGCCGGAGCCGACACGCGCGGCGAGCTGACGACGGCGGAGTGCCGGCGCGTGATCGACGAGATCGCCCTCGTGAATCCCAACGTCTTCCTGATTCTCACCGGCGGCGAGCCGCTCCTGCGCCGTGACATCTGGGACGTCGCCGGCTACGCCTCGGAGAAGAAATTCACGACGGTCTTCGGGACCAACGGCGTGCTGCTGCGCGAGCGGGAGGCCAGGCTGATGCGCCAGCACGGCGTGCTCGGCGCCTCCATCAGTCTCGACTCGACCGATCGCGCGAAACACGACGGCTTTCGCCGGCTGCCCGGCGCCTGGGACAGCGCGATCCGCGCCACTCGCGTGCTGGGCGATGAGGGGCTCGATTTCTCCCTGCACATGTCGGTCACCGATTGGAACGTGAAGGAAGTTCCGTCGATGATCGATCTCGCCCGGAACCTCGGGGCCAAGGTCCTGAACTTCTTCTTCCTCGTTCGTACCGGCCGTGGCCGAGACCTGACCGACATCGATGCGGCCGCCTACGAGGAGATTCTGACGGCGCTGGCAAAGGCGCAAGGCGCAGGGCAGGGGCCGCCGTCGTTCGTTCGACGAATGCTGGGCATGGCGGAGCCGCCTGCCACCGAGCGATTCGAGGATCCGTGGTCGACGCCGATCGGCCGCGCCGACGGGCTGCTGATCCGCGCGAAATGCGCGCCGCACTTTCGCCGGATTCTGTGGCAGCTCAATCCGTCGTCGCCGCTGCTGAAGAATTACGCGCACGGCTCGTGCCCGGCGGGGAAGTATTACTGCCGCATCACGCCCGAGGGCGACGTCACGCCGTGTCCGTACATGCCGGTGAGCGCCGGAAACCTGAGAACGACGGGCTTCGCCGACCTTTGGCGCTCGGCGCCGGTCTTCAACGATCTGCGCGAGCCGAAGCTCGGCGGCCGGTGCGGCGCGTGCGAGTTCACGAAGATCTGCGGCGGCTGTCGCTGTCGCGCCTATGCGACGTACGGCGACTATCTGGCGGAAGACCCCGCGTGTGGCTATCAGCCCGGGAGCCACGGTGGCGCCGTGATCGAGCTGCCGGCGACGCTGACATTCGGGCTGGCGGTCGATTACGAGCTCACGTGGGAGCCCGCAGCCCGCGAGCGCCTGAGCGCGATCCCGTCGTTTGCGCGCGGCATGGTCGTGAAGGCCGTCGAAGGCTACGCGCGCTCTCGCGGTGAAGCGGTGATCACTCCGGCGCTGCTCGCCGACGTCCGAGCCAGGTGGGGCGGCCGCTTCCGGCCACAGGGCTGAGAGACGCATGATTCCCGAGCGTCCGCCGCTCGATCCCGGCGATCGGTTTCGTGACGCCGCGCGCGCCTACCTGGTGTACGGCATCGTCTACTGGATCGGCGGTGTCTACCTCGCGTTCCACGGTGTCGGTGTCCGAGGCGAGATGGCGAGCGCCGGCGTGGGTTGGATCGTGCTCGGGCTTGTGTTCGTCATCGCCATCCCGTATCTGCTGCGGCGCCCGCGCGCCTGGTTCGAGCGTTGGGTGCTCGGCCGTCGCGACTTCGCGCGAATGCTGACGCTGTTCATGGCCATCCGCGCGTGGCTCGTATTGCGCGTGGCGCTTCGGCCGGAGACGGCGACCGTCGCGGCCCCGTGGGGCGGAGACATCACATTCCGCGCCGGCGCCGCCGTGTTCTTCCTGGTCACCGTCGTGGCGCTCCTCTTCGTCGCGGTCGCCGCATGGACCGCAGACCAGAAGCCCGCCGAATGACCGGGCCAGCGGAGCCACGCGTGCCTAGAACAGGCCACCTGCGGACCGACCCGGCCGAGCGGACCCCGATACAATGAAGCGCTACAAAGACATCGCGGGCGACGGCGGCTCGAACATCGCGCAACAGGTCGGCGAGCAGCAGGCGCGGCTGCAGGCACGACTCGCGGAGGTCCGCGCGGTCGTGGCCGTTGTCTCCGGCAAGGGCGGGGTCGGGAAGTCGTCGATCACGGCGAATCTCGCCGCGTGCTGGGCGCTCGAAGGCCGGCGCGTGGGCGTCCTGGACGCAGACCTCAATGGGCCCACCATGGCGACGATGCTCGGCGTGCGCGGCCGCCGCCTCGTGGTCGGCGCCGACGGCGTCACGCCGCCGGAGAGCGCGCTCGGCATACGAGTGATGTCGATGGACCTGCTGCTGCCTTCCGACGACACGCCGCTCGTCTGGGAAGCACCGACGCAAGCGGAGTCGCACACCTGGCGTGGCGCGATGGAGGCCAACGCGCTCCGCGAGTTCCTCGCGGATACCGCCTGGGGCGCGCTCGATATGCTGCTTCTCGACCTGCCGCCCGGAACGGATCGGCTCGTGACCGTTGCCGGGCTGCTGCCCGTGCTGTCGGGTACGGTCGTCGTCACGATCCCGTCCGACGTCGCGCATCTCGTCGTGCGCAAGTCGATCACGATCGCCGCCCAGGCGAAGGCTCCGGTGCTCGGCCTCGTCGAGAACATGACGGGTCTGTTTCCCGGGCGCTCGGGTGCCGAGCTTGCGCGCGAGGCCGGCATCCCGTTTCTCGGCGCCGTGCCCTTCGATCCGGCGTTGGCCGCGGCGGCGGACCTCGGCGAGCCGCTGGTGGCTTCGGCCCCGACGTGCGCCGCCGCGCGCTCCCTGCTCGCGATTGCAGCAGCCGTCGGCGCCGCGATTTCAGACGCTCGGACTTCGGGCGCGGCGTCCGGCTGAGGGACCTGCTCGGAGAGGTGATGGGCGGGGAACCCCAGCCGGGGTTCCCCGCCGGCTATCCGGTTACTGGCAGGAGACGCCGGGAGCGAGCTGGTAGTTCGCCACCTTGTACGTCGCCACGAAGTTGTCGTCCCACGAGGCAAGGCGCAGGCGACCGAGGGGCGTCTCACCGTCCCAACCATAGACGCGCGCCCGTTCGGCCAGCTCAGGGCCCTTCACCATTCCCTGCAGGTACTCGAGCGCCGTCGCCTTGTCGATGAACACGGCAATGGTCTCGTGCACCGGCCGGCCGCCCGACATCGGCGTCTCCTTCAGCCACTCCAGGATGACGGTGAAGCCGTCGAGCGACGAGTCGTTGACCATCGCGCCGTTGCCGCTCAGTCGGCGCAACAGCGGACCGGTATAGCGCGAAAACATCGAGGAGGCGCGCTGCTCCATGGGGAGCGCGGCGAACTGGGTGGACGGCTCCTGCTCGATGTAGACCCTCAGGGACAGATAACGGTCGTCCTTGGACGCGTCACGGGGCTTATAAAATCCGATGCCTTCTTTAGGCACCTCGAGCCAAGGCATGCAGTGATAGATCGAGGTATTGATTTGCTTCAGGGTCCCCCCGTAGGTGTTGCCGAGGGCGCGGCCCTTGTCAGAGGTGTATCGGTCCAGCGCGAGGATACGGTCCTCGGACGGTGCAGCGGAGGCGGCGCCGGTCGCCAGCAGCAGCACCACGACCAGGATTGAGGCGATCCGTTGTGTTGTCATGCGAAGCGACCTCTGCATCGACGATGCCAGACCGGCATGCTACTGCTGGCTGGGGTTTGGCAGGCGAAGGAGACTGCGCCGGCGACGCGAGAGCCGTCCCGCGTCACCGGCCTTGTCAACTCGGCATCAGCGCTCGAGAATCTGTTCCGAGCTCACCGTGATTGGCCGACCCCACCAGCCCTGGTCCCGCGCCATGGCGATGTCGTCACGGGTCACTTTGGCCGACTTGCCCTCCCGGTTGCGGAGCGAGAAGAAGCCGTGGTCGCCCGAGGCGTAATGCGTCGGATGCTCCTTCCACGTCGTCCACTCCTCGCTCGACGCGCACCCACCTAGCGCCACCAGCACACTGCCGATCAAGACAACCCGCCACCCCGTGCTCCGCATAACGATCCTCCACAAGAATCAAAGTCGCGATTGACTGGCAAACGCGCCGCCACATGCTACTCCGGAGTGGCCGTGTCTTCAAATGGTAGACTCGCATCGATGGGTGCCCTCACGATTCACGCGCAGCCGTCCGGGTTGCGCCGGCCCATTCTCATCACCGCCTTCACCGGGTGGAACGACGCCGCCGAGTCGGCAACGACGGCCGCGCGATACCTGGCCACCACGTTCAATGCGCACAAGTTCGCCGAGATCGACGCGGAGGAGTTCTATCATTTCGGACTATCGCGGCCCACGGTGCGCTTCAAGCCAGGATCGGAGACGGAGCGCGAGGTCATCTGGCCGAATACCGAGTTCTCGATCGCCCAGCCGACCTCGCTGGGACGCGATCTGATCGTCGGCGTCGCCGCCGAGCCGCATCTCAAGTGGAAGACCTATTGCGCCGCCATCATCGAGCTGGCGCGCCGCTGTGATGCCACGCTGGTGCTGACGCTCGGCGCGCTGCTGGCCGAAGTCCCGCACACCAGGCCGGTGCGTCTGTCAGGCGGCGCCCCGGATCCGGAGCTCTCGCGACTGCTCGGCGTCACGCCGACGCGCTACGAGGGACCCACGGGAATCGTCGGCGTGCTGAACACCGCGTGCCGTGAGAGCGGGCTGCCCATCGCGAGCTTGTGGGCGAACGTTCCGCACTACATCTCGGGGATCGAAAACCCGAAAGCCGCGCTCGCGTTGGTGCGTCGCGTGCTCGTGCTCCTCAACGCGACCGCCGACCTGAGCGATCTCGAAGACGCCGGCCGGCAGTTCGATCAGAACCTCACCGAGATCGTCGCGCAGAACGAAAAGATCGCCGGCTACATCCGCAAGCTCGAGTCGCGCGACGCCGAAGAAGAGCCGGCCACACCGGGTGGCGGGAGCGACTTGCCGCCGGCGTCCGAGCTGGTCGAGGAGATCGAGCAGTTCCTGCGACAGCAGCGCCCCGAGTGAGGATTCGCACAGCGCGCGCTTGTCGCGCGGCCATCGTGCTCGCGCTGGTGTTCTTGCCTGGCTCTGTCGTTTCCGCCGATCGTCCCGTCGTCGCCTGGCATCCTGCGCGGCCGCGGGTCGGTGACGTCGCCTGGATGCATCTGCGCGGGGCCTCCGAGGCGGCGGTCATCGAGGGCTCGGTCGACGGTCAGCCGCTCACGTTCTTCCCCTACGCGGGTGGTCACGCTGCCTTGCTCGGAGTCGACATCGATACGAAGCCGGGCGGCAAAGCGTGGCGGCTCGCCATCCTCGAGCCCGGGCTGGATCCGCAGCGACTGAGCGGCAAGCTGAATGTCTCGGGACGGAAATTCTCCGTGCAACGGCTGACGGTGCCTCCCGGAATGGCGGACCCCGATCCGGAGACGGAGCGCCGCGCCGAGGCTGAGGGCCGACAGCTCCAGATGCTCTATCGGACGATCTCGCCGGAGCGCCTCTGGCGTGGTGCTTTCGTTCGGCCCGTGGCAGGCACCGAGGCACCGAGCGGATTCGGAGCCCGTCGGATCATCAACGGAAAGGCGCGCGCTCCGCACGGAGGCGCCGACTACTCGGTGGCGCGCGGCACGCCGGTCGTGGCCGCGAACGCCGGACGCGTGGCGCTGGTGGCAGAGTACTTCTTTCCCGGCCGCCTGGTCGCCGTGGACCACGGCCTGGGGTTGCACACGCTGTACTTCCACCTGGACACGGTCGCCGTCGCCGAGGGCGATCGAGTCGATCGCGGTCAGACGCTCGGTACGGTCGGCGCGACGGGACGGGCGACGGGCCCGCACCTGCACTTCGGTGCGCAGCTCGGCGGCGCCCGCATCGACCCCGCCGCGCTTCTCGCGCTACGTCTGACGGACTAGCGCCGCCGCGCTTTTCGCGAGCCCTTCTTCTTCGCGCGCGAGCCCGCCCGACCGCGCGCCTTGCCGCGAGCCTTGCCCTTCGTCCGACCGCGCGCCTTCGACGCCTTCTTGCGCTTCCGGTCGCCCGACTTCTTGCGCGTGGCCGCCTTCCGAGCGGGACGCTCCCCGCCGGCCATGCCCATGTCGGAGCCGGAGCTCATCGGGTCGCTGCCGAAGCCGCCGCTGCCGCCGTCCATCATGCGTTCCATGCCCGACCTCCCAGAGTGGATGCGTCAGTCGATGCGTGCTGCGCATACCGTGCACACGGTGCGGTGTCGCACGCAAGAAGATTCTCACACACGCACGGCGGTTCGCAGTCGACCTGCCTCGCGTTGCAGCGCGGCGTTCGACCAGACCGCGAGCGACGAGCGCGCGAGGATCGCTCGGACCGCCCCTCGCGAGATCTTGATCGGCTTCTCGGCGGCGAGCGGATTCGGATGCCGTGCGATGGCGGCCAGCGTGCCCAGGCCGATCAGCAGCGGCCACGCACACGCCAGGCGCATGCGCCATTCCGCGCGAGGGATCGCGAGCGTGTAGCGCCAGGCCGCGTCGTAGTGCTCGAGCGCATCCCGCAGTAGACGGTCGAGCAGCGGGCGCGCCGCCAGCGTCTTGCCCCGATCGAGCAGGTCGTTCGCTCGCAGTCCCAGCGCCCCGAGCTCGCGTGCGGGCAGGTAGCACCGCCCGTGACGCAGGTCTGCCGGTACATCGCGCAGCACGTTGGTCATCTGCAAGGCCTTGCCGAAGCGGATTCCGCTGGCGCTCATCGCTGTGACGTCCCACCCGGCCAGCCTCCGCCGGTGTCCGACGTGCAGTCGCGTCCAGAACTCGCCCACGCAGCCGGCCACCAGGTAGGTGTAGCGGTCGAGCTCGCCGAGTGTCTCGAGCGCGGCGAGGCCGGCCGCGTCCTCTCCAGGAAAGCGCTCGAGGTCGAAGCGCTGGCCCTCGGTGATGGTCGCCAGCACCGAGCGCACCGCTTGCCGATCGCGCTCGGGCAGCGCATCGACGCGAGCCAGCGCTTCGCCCACCCGCTCGAGCAGCTCGCGCTCGGACGCATGCGTCTGCAGGGGTGCGCAGGCGCGCGCGACGTCCGACGGGCCGGCGCCGGGCGCACCGGCATAGGCCGCGCTCAGCGAGGCGAGGTGACGCAGCCGCTCCTCACGGGGCACCAGCCGTGTGTCGGCGACGGTGTCGGTGGCCCGAGCCAGAAGATAGGCCAGCCCGATCGGCTCGCGCAGCGAGCGCGGCAAGATCGCGAGCGAGAGGTAAAAGCTTCGGCTGACCCGCCGTAGCAGGTCACCGACGAGGTCGGTCACTCGTAGTCGAAGGGGCGACGCGGCGGGTCCGGCGAGTCCTTGGCCTTCTTGAGCCCTTCCTGGAATTTACGATCGAGCAGCTTACCCTTGTCCGCCTCGGACGCTTGTGCCTGGCGGAAGCGCTCCTCGCGCTCCTTCGCCTTGGCCCCCAGCGCGCCGAAGGCGGTGTCCAGATCCGCGACGCTGCGCTTGCGAGGCGGGTCCTCGTGGGCGATCACCGCCCGCATCTCGGGGTCCACCGTGAGCTTTGCCTGACAGCAGGGGCACTCGACCTTGAATGCCGTCGTCATCGCGCCGAGGCTAGCATAGAATGCCAAGCGGTGCCCGAGCTGACCAACGACTTCTCCTGGTCCCGCAGTCGCGACGGCGTCTTCTCGGAGTGCAAACGGCGGTACTTCTATCACTATTACGGTTCCTGGGGGGGCTGGGACGCCAGCGCCTCCGAGGAAGTGCGCCGGCTGTACATCCTCAAGCAGCTCGCGTCGCGCCAGATGTGGGCGGGTCGCGTCGTGCACGATGCGATCGAGATGGCGCTGCACATCTTCGGCGCCGGCCGCGACGTGCCCGTGGAGCCCTTCGTCGCCGACGTCGTCCAGCGGATGCGTGGCGAATGGCGCTCGTCGCGCGACGGCCGCTACCGCGACAACCCGAAGACGCTGGCGCTGTTCGAGCACGAGTACGCCACGGAGCTCAAGCCCGAGGTGTGGCAGGCGCTCAGTCGCAACGTCACGACGTGTCTGCGCAACTTCTTCCGCCTGCCGTTGCTGGCCGACATCCGCAAGACGCCGCCCGAGCACTGGTCGATCGAGCACTGGAGCAAGGTGCTGGACTTCGAGCGCACGCCGATCTGGATCGCCCCCGACTTCGGCTTCTGGAATGCGGACGGCCGCCTGACCCTCGTGGATTGGAAGACCGGCGCGGCTGATCCTGATTCCGCCGCGTTTCAGCTGGGCTGCTATGCGCTCTACGCCAAGGACATGCTCGGTGTGGATCCGGAAAAGGTGGATCTGCTCGAAGTGAACCTGCGCGAGCCGACCGTGACGCCGCATCGCTGGGACGGCGACCGACTCTCCGATATCCGGGAGCAGCTGCGACTCTCGATCCGCGGGATGAAGGCGTATCTCGCCGACCCCGATCGCAATCTCGCGGTCATCGATGCCTTCGAGCGCACGGAGGAGCTGCGGATCTGCCGCTGGTGTAATTTCCGCTCGGTGTGCCGGCCGGAGCTCTAGCGTTGCGTCGCCGGTCGCGCCGTCAGACTGAATGAAGCGGGCGCGGCCCATTGCGGCGGCGGCGCTGGTCATCGCCACCGGGCTTGGCCTTTGGGCCTTCGCGCTCGAGCCTGCCTCCCTCACGCACAACCCCGACATGTTTCCACGCTCTCGGGGCGGTTCAGTCTGCTCATCGCCGGGCACACACATGGAGGGCGAGTTCGCGTGCCGCTGCTCGGCCGACCGATCGTGCCCTCGACGTACGGGCAGCGGTTCGCGTTCGGTCACGTGGTCGAGGGGGGGCGCCATATGTTCGTCAGTCCGGGGCTGGGAACGAGCATCCTTCCCGTACGACTCCGGGTCCCGCCCGAAATCACGCTGCTGGAGCTTCACCCGGACTCGGCGTGAAGCGCGACGGCTAGAGAGTACGACTCAGGAAGTCCTTCACATCTTTCCGGGCTCGCATCGTTGCCTGATGGTGGTATCCAACTTGATGGCCCAGGTAGAGCCGCATCGGACCGGGGTTGTCGAAGGAATGCCAGGCGCCGTCATAGACATGCAGCTCGACCTTCTCATCGTTGCTGTAGGCCAAGCAGCGGGACGACGGTGTCCAATCGTCAGCACTTCCGACGATGACGAGCATCGGCGCGTACAGGGTCGTCCGATCACACCAGGGGTACATCGCGACACCGGTTTTGAACCTCGGCTCGCCCAGTCGGCGATGTTGCTGGAGCGCTGACTGAACGACCATCGCACCATGGGACCAGCCCATGACGCCGATGCGGTCCTTCTCAACGGGCGCCAGCGTCCGGAGGTAATCGAGAGCGGCGTAGGCATCGACGACGCGCTCTGAGACGGTCACTCGCTTGAGATCGGTACAGATCTCCTTGACGCCGCGACGGACGAAGCTGTCGATTTCGATCGTGACGTAGCCCCACTTGTTGAGCTCGGCGGCCCAGAGGGCGTTGCCCGGCTGCGGTCCGCCGCACCCATGAAGCAACACGAGGGCAGGGAACGGGCCGTTGCCGTCTGGCTTGCTGACACTGCCGCCGACCGTCGCCTCGTTCGACTTGAGGGTGACGGAGTTGCAGCCGACCAGCAATAGCGAGGCGGCGATCAGTACTCTCATCGACCGGTGCGTCGCCGAGGCAGAATACCTGAAGTTCTTGTCTCAGCCGACGACGCCGAGCGCGGGCGCACCCGTCCAGCCGGGGAATAGTGTCGCCGGCCGCGCGATCCCGAGCTGACGGCCTGCCACTTCGGCGAACAGCGCTCGAAAATCCGTCGTGACGGCGAGGTCGCGCCCCTCGTAGAGCCGCTCGCGCGCGAGCCCAGGCCAGCGGCCGTAGACCTTGCCCCCGCGCACGCCGCCGCCGAGCAACAACATCGCCGTCGCATGGCCGTGGTCGGTGCCGCGGTTGCCGTTTTCGGCGACGGTGCGGCCGAACTCCGACATCGTCAGGATGACGACGTCGCCCATGCGATCGCCGAGATCCTGTACGAAGGCGGCGAGCGACGCGCCGAAGTCACGGAGGCGATTCGCGAGCTGACCCTGCTCGGCGCCCTGACCGACGTGCGTGTCCCAGCCCTCGGCATCGGTGAACGCGATCTCCAGCCCCACGTCCGAGCGGATGAGCTGCGCGATCTGGCGCAGGGATTGGCCGAGACGGGAGCGCGGGTACTCGGCGTTGTTCTCGGGAGCGAGCCGGGCGGCGTTCGCGCTCTTCAGCATGCGAACGGCCTCGAACGTTTCGCGGCCCGTGCCGTGCAGAAGATCCTGCACGCTCTGCTCGTAGAGCGACTCGAACCCCTTGCGCGCCACCGCGGCCTCGGCGCTCGCGCGCACGTCGAACCGCTCGAGCGATGTGAGCGAGATGGCTCCCGCGTCGCCGCGCAGGATTCGCGGCAGCGTCGGCCCGAGCGCCACGGCGCGGAACGGTGAGCTCGGCGCCGCCCGTGTTCCGACCGCGCGCGCAAGCCAACCGTCGGGAGTCGACTTGACCCCCGGCGTGCCCGACTCCATGTAGTCCTGTGCGTCGAAGTGCGAGCGCGTGCGATCCGGTGAGCCGCAGGCGTGGACCACGGCCAGGGCGCGCGTCCTCCACATCGGCATGAGCGGTTCCAGCGCGGGATGCAGTGCGAAGAATCCGTCCAGATCCTGCGCGGCGTCCGCGTCCCCGCCACCCGGCGGCCGGATGGCGATCGACGCGCGTGCCGCGGCGTAGTCGCGATCGCCATACGGCACGACCATGCTGAGGCCGTCGACCGCGCCGCGCTGGAACACGGCGACCAGAACCTTACGCCGTGCGTCGGCGGCATTGGCGGCCCGGGCGAGGAAGCGCGGCGGCGCGGCCACGGCTACGAGCGCGCAGGCGCCGGCCTTCAGGAGCGCGCGCCGGGTCAGCATCGCGTCTTCATCTCCTCTGGAACTCCGGCGAGCCGATCACCAGCGCCGCCAGCTTCTCGACGTCGGTGTCGGCCGGTCCGCGATCGTCCGACGTCTGTCGGCGGATCTCTGGGCTCGCGAGCTGCGCGGTGAGCACGGACCGTGTCTGATCGCTGGCCTCCCCGTGCAGCAGGCTCAGGAGCAGACGATCGAGTGTCGCCTCGGGCGCCGCGCGATCGACGGCGATCGGCGAGAAATCCAGCGTCACGCCGGGCAGGCGTCGCTGCGTGAGCGCCAGCGCGAAGTTCAACCGTGCGAGCAGCGCGCCCGCGTTGACCCACGCCTCTCCCCGATCGGGCCAGCCCGTCGGCGGCTGCGCGCCGTAGAGTCCCTCGCCCATCTCGGCGACCGAGCGCGCCAGCAGAAATCCCGCGCGCGCGTCCACGTGGCCTCCCACCGCGCGCACCGCGCTCGCGACGTATTCGAACGGCTTCTTGATTTTGGCGTGTCGCGCCTCGGGCGCCCAGAATTCGGGCGACGTGACGATGGTGCGCAGCATCGCTCGGATGTCGCCGTCCGTCGCCAGGAACGTCGCCGCCACACGGTCCACCAGCGTCGGCGGCGGGTCGTCGGCGACGAACCGGCGAACGAGCTTGGTGGCGATGAAGCGGGCGGTGGATGGATGGTGGATCAGTAGACCAAGCACGCGCTCGCCATCGCTGAGACCGCCGCCCGCCGGCAGCTGCATGCCGAGAATTCTTTTCTCGCCGCGGTCGTGCATCGCCGGGCGGAAGACGAAGCGCGCCGTGTCGCGCGGGCGGTCGATCGTCCAGCCGGTGAAGGCGCGGGCCACTTCGGTGACATCCTGCTGCGTGTAGCCGCCGTCGACACCGAGCGTGTGCAGCTCCATCAGCTCGCGCGCGTAGTTCTCGTTGAGCCCCGCGCGCTTGCCACGGTTGCGCCCGAACCGCAGGGTGAAGTCGGGACGCGTGCTCAGCCAGTTGTCGAGATAGAAGAGCATGGCAGGGTGCGTCGCCGTGCCTCGCAGCAGGTCACCGAACCGACCGAGCGCATTGGGGCGGATCACGTCGCGCTCGTAGGACGTGACGTACCACTTCACCTCGCCCTTGGCGGCGTGGACGTTGAAGTGATTGAACCAGAAGTCAACCATGATCTCTTCGAGCTGCCGCTCGCTCTCGATGGCCCGCACGAGCCGGGCGGCCTGCATCTCGGCGACGATGCGTGCGGGGCGATTGTCCGGCGGCGGGCGGTCGTAGAGCGCGCGTGGCGCCATCTGCGGATCGGCCGCCTTCTCCTGCGCTTTCGGGCGCGGATATTTGGTCTGCAGCTCCGCGATCGACATCGTGAGCGTCGGCAGCGCTGTCAACGCCTGCTCTGTCGCTCGATCGTCGAGCCGGCGTGGATCCATCTGACGGTCGATCCAGGCCGGCAAGCCGATGCTCTTCACCCGCTCGACGTCGCCGGGACGCGGACCAAACCCCAGACGCGAGAGCGCGTGGACGATGGCTGCCTCGTCGGACGGCATCGCGGGCGGGGCACCGAGCGCCGGACGAACGTCGCCGGCGGGCGCGGCGAAGAGCGCGGCGAGCACGATGGCAGCCAGGCCGCGTTTCACCGCTGAGTCCGATCCGGCCGCTCGCTGTGCTCACGCGAGCTCTGCCGTTGCTGTTGACGTTGCTGCTGGCGCTGCTGCTGCCGTTGCTGACGAATCTGCTCGCGCGCGTGCGCGCGCTCCTCGGGCGTCATCTTCTGCCAGCGCTCCCAGTTGCGCATGACGCGCTCGCGCTCCTCGAGCGGCAGCTGCTGCAGCTGCTGGAATCGCTGCATGATGCGCTCACGCCGCTCAGGCGGCATCCGCTGGAACCGCTCGTACGCGCGCTGCAGCTCTTGACGCCGCGCCTCGGGCAGCTCGTTCCAGCGCTGAAACTCCTGCAGCACGCGCTGCTTTTCCTGCGGTGGCAACGCCTGGAAGCGCTGGAAACTCTGTCGTGCCGTCTGCCGCTGCTGGGGACTGAGCTGCTGCCATTGGCGATAGCGATCGAGCACCTGATCGCGCTCCTGCGGAGTCATCTTCTGCCAGCGCTCGAGGTTGCGCTGGGCGATGGCGCGCTCCTCGGGTGAGAGGCGGTCCATGCCCTCGATCGGAGGTGTCTGGCCGAAGGCGACCTCCAGCGCGCCACCCGCGAGCAGCGCGGCGGCGGTCAGGCCTAGAGCGATCCAGCGCATAGCGCCGCTCATCTCGTCGACCCCGCGTCGGCCGGTGGCGCCGGGATTGCCGATGGTCGAGCGGCCGGCGTCGCGGCTCGATCGGCGGGCGTCGCGGCGGCGGGCGACTCCAGCAGCCTCAGCATTTCGAGCATCCGCATGCGCTCGGCGATCCCCTGATCGCGATGCCGCGCGGGATCGCCGTCGGCTAGCAGATCGAGGTCGAGCAGCATCTGGGCGTCGACCCGGCCGGCCGGACGATCGGCGGCGCGAGCCGGCGCAGCGAACGCGGCGACGAGAGCGATCACCGCTGCCATACGCCGCATCAGCTTTCCCGCGACGGGACGTCGTCGAGCCGACGGATGACCTCGAAATTCTCGAGGAGGTCGAGCCGTTCGACGACGTGGTAGTTCTCGAGCAGATCGAGGCTGGCACCCAGCATCGCCTCGTCGACGGACGCGAAATCCGGGCGGCGCTCCACCGGATGCAGCGTAAACAGCAGCAGCGCGGTGGCGAGCCCGAACGAGAGCGCGATCGGCGCCGGCCGCGCCCACCACCGCCGCAGTCGCGTGCCGATCGAGCGACGCGCCTCGAGCCGCGCGCGCAGCTCGGCGCGGTATTCGCCCCAGCGCGGTTCGGGCGGCGACGGAGCCGCCGCGACCGCGCGCGCGAGCAGCTCGCGGTCCGCGGCGGTCAGGTCGTCGGGACGCTCGGCGGTCACGGCGCCAGCTCCTTCCGCAGCGCGGCGACCGCGCGGTGCAGGTGCACGCGTACGGTCGGCTCGGCCACCTTCAACACGTCCGCAATCTCCGCGGTGGACAGGTGCTCCTGAGCGTACAGGATCACCGCGGCGCGCTGCTGCGCCGACAGCCGATGCACAGCGTTCCATAGCCGCGTCATCGTCTGCGCCTTGCTGGCGTGATCGCCGGGATCGGGGCCGGGCGCCGGCTGCCGCTCGACGAGCGATTCGTCGCTCTCGCGATCGCTATCGCGCGCCACGCGCAGGGCCCACCACCGGCCGCGACGCTTGTGATCGAGACACGCGTTGACCAGGATTCGATAGAACCACGTCGAGAACCGGGCGTCACCGCGGAATCGCTCGGCCGCCTCCCACACCCGGATGAAGGCGTCCTGAGAAACGTCGCGCGCGTCCTCGGCATTGCGCAGGAAAGACCACGCCAGACGGTACGCGCGGGCCTGGTAGCGGGCGACGAGGACGTCGAAGGCGGCATCGTCCCGCGCCGCGATACGACGGCACAGCGCCTCATCGGAAGTTGCCTCCCCGTCGTCGGTCACCCGGCCCTCTGCCGTTCACGATCCCATTCCCCAATCGCGGGCCACAACGTTTTCGGCGCCCGGGGCCGGCCGACGCGACCCCGGGCCCGTGCGCCAATTACTTCGCGGCCTGGTCGGCCTTCAGATCCTTCCGATCGTGTCGGAGATCGCGCCGATCCTGACGCACGTCGCGACGGTCCTGGCGCAGATCTCGCCGATCACGGTTCAGATCGCGGGCGTCGGCCCGCCGATCTTTCAGGTCCTTGTTCAGGTCCTTACGGTCCGAGCGGATGTCCTTCAGGTCGTTCTTCACGGCATCCTTGTCGCCGGCCTTGCGATCGGCGGCGAGCTCACGGCGGTCGGCGCTGAGATCGCGGCGATCACCGCGAATGTCTTTCGTGTCGCTGGCGATATCCTTCTTGTCCTGGCGGATGTCGCGCCGATCCTGGCGCACGTCGCGCCGGTCGTTGCGGAGGTCGCGCCGGTCCTGCCGGATGTCCCGGCGATCCTGCTTCACGTCGTCCGACCTGACGTCCTGTGCGAGCGCCGGCGCCGTCAGGAGCGCCACCGCCATACCCGTCATCGCGAACGCCGTCAGGATCCTCATCGTGGTCACCTCGTCGGAGGGATGACTGCTGGCCCTTGGACGGCAGCCGGACGCCATTTCGTTTACATACCGATACACTCACGGTAACTGCGCATGAACAAAGGCGCTTCGGCTCATCTGCAGTCGCTGGCGGGACGGTTGCTTCCTTGCGACGCCAAGACGGAGGTGCGCCCATGATTGACCGGACGAAGATTGCGACGGCATGGCAAGGGTGCGAGATCTCCATCGTGACCGAGCAGATGCGCGACGGGCGGTGGGCCGTCGTCGCGGGGATCGCGGAGACGACGCCCGAGCACTCGCGCACGATCGATCTGCCGGTGACCAGCGAGACATTCGCGACGCGGGACGAGGCGCAGGCTCACGGCGTCCAGCAGGCCGAGCGCTGGCTCGAGCAGAACATGCCCAAGAGCGCCGCCGCCTAGTCCAGGACGACGAGGCCTCGGTGTGAGCGGTTGACGACGCTGGCGCCGCTGCGCGTGACGAGGACGGTTTCCTTGACCGTCACGCCGAAGGCGCCCAGCTCGTAGTACGGTGCCTCGACGCGCAATACCATCCCGGCTTCCAGCCGCTCGCCACCGGGCCTCAGCCAAGGCGCCTCCGCCGGCTCGAGGCCGATGCCGTGGCCGACGTGGTGACGGCGAAATTCCGGCAGGCCTGCGGCGCGCACAGCCGCGACAGCGGCCTCGAAGACCGCGCCGCCGTCGACGCCCGGCCGGATCGCGTCGAGCCCGGCCTGCACACCTGTCTCGACTGCGTCATACGCGCGCTGCGCACGGGCATGGGGCTCGCCGAGCACTCCCATCCGCGCCACGTCGCCGCGATAGCCCTTGAAGCTGCAGCCCACGTCGAATCGCACGAGCTCACCGGGGCGCAGCGCGCGCTCACCCGTCGCCGCGGCGGGCAGCGCGGCGGTCGCGCCGAAGGCGATGATCGCCGCATACGGTGTCCCGCGGCGGACCGCCACCGCGTGCTCGTACATGTCGACGGCCTCGCGCTCGGTCGTCCCGGGCTTCAGGTCCCCGAGCACGGCGTGAATCCCCTCTTCCGCGATGCGCAACGCCTGCGCCAGACATTCGATCTCGTACGGGCCTTTGACCAGACGAGCGCCGGCGACCGCGCCGACGGCCGGCGTGACCCGGAAGCGTGTGAGCCGCGTGGCGATCTGGGCGGCGCCCGGACGAGCAGGATCGTCCAGACCGACGTGAGCGCCGCGCAGGCCGAGAGCCTCGAGCACGCGCGCGAGTGCTTCGGCGCCCGTCTCGGCCGGGTCCGCGGCCAGTTGGACCGCACGACGCGCGTGCTCGTCCGCGCGCTCCGCCACGTTGAAGAAGAACCGGCCGTGGCAGGCGACGTGGTCGGCCGCGCCCTCACCGGCGGCGAATGCCGGCGCGTCGATGGCCGGGATGACGAGCGCGGTGCCGGCCTTCGAGTACACGGCCGCGATCTCGGTCGGATACACGCTGCGCGAGAAGCTCCAGAAACCCGTCAGATAGGCCACGTCGGCGACGGACGTGGCGACGAGCGCATCCACGCCGAAGGTGTCGAGCGCGGCGTCGAGCCGCTCCTTCTGGTGCGGGTACATTGTTACGCTGGGCGCGGCTCGGAATCGAGGAGCGTCACGGGTTTCCCGGGACGGAGCCCTTCATTAGATAGACAGCAGCGTTCCGGTGATGTGGCCCGATGACTCGGCGGCGAGATAGGCGATCGCGTCGGCCACCGCCTCCACCGGCACCCAGCTCTTCGGGTCGACGTTCGGCATCGCCGCGCGATTGGCCGGCGTGTCCATCGTGCTGGGCAGGACGGCGTTGACCGTGACGCCGCGGCCGCGAGTCTCGGCGGCCAGCGCCTGTACGAACGCGATCACTCCCGCCTTCGCGACCGTGTAGGCGATCATGCCGCCGACGGGCGGCACCACTGCGCGCGAGGCGACGGCCACGACGCGGCCACCGCCGCCGGCGAGCATCGGCGGGACGACGGCGTGCGCGGCGACGTAGGCGGTGGTCAGATTCACCGTCAGCATCGACTCCCACAGCCGGCGATCGGTCTGGACGAGATCGCCCATCGCAAAGCCACCCACGGCGCTGACGAGGACGTCGATGTGCCGATGACGTGCGAGGACCGACTGCGTGAGACCGGCCATCGACGCGTCGTCCGCGACGTCGCATCGCTCGAGCATGAGCCGCTCGCGCACGCTCGCGTCCACCGACGCGGCAAGGCGCTCGCGCTCGGCCTCCACGATCCACGGCACACAGACGACCGCGCCCTCGCGGAGGAACCGGCGCGTGATCGCCTGTCCCAGCGCGCCGCTGCCGCCGGTCACGAGGACGACGCGAGCTATGGGCTACTCCGCTGTCGCCGGTGCCATCATGATGGCGGAGCGCTGGATCTCGTCGTAGCGCACCTTCGCGACGTCGAACTCCGCAAGGTTGTCCTTGAGCCTCTTGAACGTCTGCTCGAAGGACGGCAGCGTCTTGCGGGCGCGGGTGAGCGGCGTCGTCCGGGCGAGCACGTAGTTCTTCACGTAGGGGTGGTTGATGCCGCGCTTCTTGATCTTGACCACGACCGCGCCCAACGCTTCGTCGGCAGAGCGCACGAGGCCTGCGCGCTCCTCACGCTCCTCGAGCCCCTTACGCAACGACGTCTTGAGAAACTTGTCCACGCGTCGCAGGATCGGCGCGAACGCGCCCCCGGCGAAGCGCTTGTTCTGCTCGTAGAGCAGACCGAGCGTGATGAGGTGGGCGGATTCGAACTGGAACGCCCAGTCCTCCTCGGTGGAGGACGGCTGCTCGGCCTCGGCGCCGCGATACATCCGGATCACTTCGAGCGACTTCTCCTTGAGGTTGTGCGCCTTCTCCGTGTTGAGCGCGAGCACCTGAAACGCCACTTCCGGCTCGGCCACCAGGATGGCCGGCACGAGATCCGCCTTCAGCTTGTCGAGCGCCACGCGGCGGTGATTGCCGTTCGGTGTCCAGTACACGCCGGGCTTCGGCGAGACGACGACGATCGGGTCGACGAAGCGGTCGACACGACGAACGGCATCCGTGAGCCGCTTCACGTGGGTCGGCGATACGTCGCGCTGGTAGGGGCTCGCTTCCACCCTGGTCCGGGGCAGCAGGCAGAAGATCTGCCAGTGCTCGCCCACGGGCTCCTGGTAGACGGCCAGCACATGGCCGCCGTCGTGCTCGATCTGGTCAGCGAGGGCCCGGGCGGTCTTGCCGAGCTCCTTGTCGGGATAAATGGTGAAGTCCGCCATGGGTCGATCCTACGCCGTCGCGGGAGTGGCCGCCGCGCGTGGTCGGCGCAGCAGATCCCGGACGCTGCCATAGATGCCGGAGGGCAGAAAGATGATGAAGATGATGAGGAGCAGCCCGTAGATCGTCTCCGCCATGCCGACGTACGTCACGCCGAAGACGACGCGAAGCACCTCGGCGAGCGCGATCGTCAACGCGGTGCCGACGGTCGGCCCGAGCAGCGCGTACATGCCGCCGAGAACGACCGCGAACACGATCCGCAGCGACACGCCGATCCCGGCCAGCGTGTCGGGGTTCACGTAAGCGATGTACTGCGCGTACGCGATGCCGCCGATAGCGGTCAGCACGGCCGAGAGGACCGTGATGCCGATCTTGAAGCGCGTGACGTGGATGCCGACGGACGCGGCCGCCGTCTCGTCCTCGCCGATCGCCTCCATCGCCGACCTCGCCATCGAGCGGTCCAGTCGGTGCCAGACCCACAGACCGAGCGCCCACAACACGAGGCCCGCATAGTAGAAGACGCGCTTGTCCGCGAACTGCACGGCCACGAGGCTGTCGCCGCCCGCCGGACGCACGGTGAGCCCGAGCGACCCGCCCGTCCAGTCGCGCTCGGCGATGATCAACAGACGGATGACCTCGCCGACGGCGAGCGTGACGAGGCCGAAGTAGTGACCGACGACCGAGAAGCGCGAGCACGGATAGGCAACGATGACGGCGAGCACCGCGGTCAGCGCGACGGCCACCACGGCGCCAAGCCATGGCGTCAGCCCGAAGAAGTTCCACAGCAGTGTCGTCGTGTAGGCGCCCAGTCCGAGAAACGCGCCGTGACCGAGCGACACGAGCCCGAAGCGGCCCATCAGCGACCACGCGCCGCCGATGAACGACCAGATGAAGATCTGAATCAGCACGTGGAGCATGTACTGCTTCATCCCGTGCATCGGCACGAACGGCACCGCCACCAGGACGGCCAGCAGCACCCCCGCGAGGAGCCGGCCGGCGCTCATGCGCGCCTGCCGAGAATGCCGCCGGGACGGGCGAAGATCATGATCACGAAGAAGACGAACGCGATGACGTAGCCCATCTCGGTCGACCAGATCACGCCGCCGATCGAAATGACCTCGCTCATGATGAACGAGGCGACGAAGGCGCCGACCATGTTGCCGAGCCCACCGAGCACGCAAATCATGAACGTCAGCGGCCCGAACGCAGCCCCGAAGAACGGATGGACCGAATACTGGATGATCAGCAGCGCCGCCGCCACCCCGGCGAGCGCGCCGCCGACGGCGGAGGTCACGACATAGACCGCGCGCGGGTTCGCGCCCATCAGCGCCATGGCGTCACGGTCCTGCGAGACGGCGCGGATGGCGGTGCCCACGTAGGTGTGCCGCAAAAAGAGATAGAGGCCCAGCATCACCAGCAGCGCGACGACGAACGCGATCAGACGCGCAAACGACAGGAACATGCCGCCGATTTCGAGCGTCGGCAGCGTCACCCGCACCGAGCGGTGGTCCGTCGTCCACAAAAACGTCGCGAAGGACTGCAGGAAGAAGAGCAGTCCGCCGGTGGCCAGGAGCTGATTGATCGGAGCGCTGCCGAGGATCGGCGCGATGATCAGCACGTGCACGCCGACACCGAGCAGCGCGCCGAGCCCGACGCTGACGAGGCCGCCGAGCCAGATCGGCCAGCCGTACACCTGCACGAGAAAGTACACCGCGTACATGCAGATCATGACGAGGTCCACGTACGCGATCCAGACGATGTCGATCACGCCGAAGATCAGGTTGAGGCCCAGGGCGAGCAGCGCGAGCACACCGCCGAGCAGCAGGCCGTTCACGGCGGCCTCGACGAGAAAGATGGGGTCGATCACAGGCCCACGTATGCCTTGCGCACGAAGTCCTGCTCAGCCAGCGCTTCGGCGCGGCCCTCCATCTTGACGTGTCCCGCCTCGAGCAAATACGCGCGATCCACGAGCTTGAGCACCTGTCGCACGTTCTGCTCCACGACGAGGATCGTGTAGCCCTCCTCCCGCACACGCCGGATCAGATCGAACAGGCGCAGCACCATCACCGGCGCCAGCCCCATCGACGGCTCGTCGAGCAGGACGAGCTTGGGCCGCGACATGAGAGCGCGGCCGACGGCGAGCATCTGCTGCTCGCCGCCCGACAGGCTGCCCGCGCGCTGACGACGCCGCTCGGACAGCACGGGAAAGAGCGCGTACACTCGCTCGAGACTCTCCGCATAGGCGCGCCGCGCGGCCCTCAGATACGCGCCCATCTTCAGATTGTCGGCGACGGTGAGCATCGGAAAGATCCGCCGGCCCTCGGGCACGTGTGCGATGCCGTGCGCCACCACGTCATAGGCGGGGCGACCGGTGAGATCGACGCCGTCGAACGACAGCGAGCCGGCGCGCGGCGCGATCATGCCGGAGAGCACACGGAGCAGCGTCGTCTTGCCGGCGCCGTTCGGACCGACCACGGCGACCGCCTCGCCGGCGGCCACGTCGAGGCTCACGCTCCACAGCGCGGTGAACGCGCCATAGCCGGCGGTGACGTTTCGCAGCGCCAGCATCAGGCGAGGACCACCTTCTCGCCGAGATAAGCCTCGACCACGCGCGGGTCCTCGGCGACCTCGCGGGGCTTGCCCTCGGCGATCTTCTCGCCGTGATCGAGCACGACCACGCGGTCGACCACGCGCATGAGCGTGGCCATGATGTGCTCGACCCACACGATCGTGATCCCGAGCTCGCCGCGGATGCGGCGCAGCAGCTCGGCGGCGCCCGCCATCTCCGAGGAGTCGAGACCGCCAAGGCTTTCGTCGGCGAGCAGCAGCTTAGGTGACGTCGCCAGCGCGCGCGCGAGCTCGAGCTTCTTGAGGCCGCCGGCGCCGAGCGTCGCCGTGGACGCATCGTCCGTCGTCGGCAGGCCGACCAACGCGAGGACCTCGCGGGCGCGCGCGCGGGCGGCGGCCTCGCCCAGGCGCGTCGTCGCGCCGAAGTGCGCGGCGACCGCGACGTTCTCGACGAGCGACAGCTTGCGGAATGGCCGCGGAATCTGAAACGTCCGCGCGAGCCCGCGATGGCAGATGGCGTCGGGCGTGCGGCCCGCGATCTCTTCGTCGCGGAAGCGCACGGAGCCGGCGGACGGCGCCAGCGCTCCCGAGATGCAGTTGAACGCGGTGGTCTTGCCCGAGCCGTTCGGGCCGATGAGACCCAGGATCTCGCCCTCGCGCACCTCGAACGAGACGCCGTTGAGCGCGGTGAAGTCGCCGAAGCGCTTCGTCAGACTCGAGACGCTCAGCACGGTGGCAGGTCGAGGCGGCCCGGGATCGTCAGCTCCCGGGCCGCCATGGCGTCGTACGTCAGCGCGCCAGCCAGGGCGACGATGACGGCAGCACGACGGGCGGGTTCGCGGTACTGGCGATCACGGGCGGATAGACATGCTTGAGCTCGCCGTCGATCACCTGGTAGACCGCGGCGATCGATCGCATGTTCTGCCCGGCCATCGCGTGGTCGACGGGGTGGAACTTCACGCCGTAGCCCTGCATCGTGCCGCCCTCGGGGATGTCGGTTTCGCGCGCGGCTTTCGCGAGCGCGTCGGGACCGAAGCCGCCGTGCTTGGTAATCGCGCGCGGCATCACGTCGTTCAGGAGGATCCACATATTATTGAAGCCCATCGAGACGTGCGGGGCGACCTGGCCGGGTGGAATGTTGGGCTCGAACACCTTGTAGCGCTTGAGCATCTCCTGC